>OGPH01000689.1_pt1 | contig 32664 bp, 34 predicted proteins | sample 1552891 | NCBI WGS metagenome assembly OGPH01 (sample SAMEA2580272, study PRJEB22360) | human gut metagenome | biome: human gut; feature: human-associated habitat; material: faeces | place: Denmark | collected 2008/2010 | reverse complement strand
GTTATGCCGTGCTGTTTGGCTCCTAAAACCTTGTGTGCCTTTGTCAACTGATGGTACGATATCACAATGCAAAGGCGGTGCCATATATGGATATGTATCAGAGGTATTCAAGAAACCTCCCCGCTATATCCCGCCAGGAGCAAGAGCTGCTGCATAAAAAGCGGGTACTTGTGGCGGGCTGCGGCGGCCTCGGCGGGTATATAACCGAAAACCTTCTGAGGCTCGGCATCGGACACATCACCGCCGTTGACGGCGACAGCTTTGATGTAAGCAACCTGAACCGGCAGCTTCTTGCCACGGAGGCTACTATCGGCAAAAGCAAGGCAGAAGCCGCGAAAGAGCGGGCCGCACTCGTAAATCCCTCCGTAGAATTCATGGCTATAGGGAAATACATAACCCAAGAAAACGCCGCGGATACCATCGCGGGCCACAATATCGTGATAGACGCTTTGGACAGCGTATCGGCACGGCTTCTCCTGGAGGATGCATGTGCTCAAGCGGATATACCGCTGATCCACGGCGCAGTATGCGGCTGGTGCTGTCAGTATGGCGTTTCCATGCCCGGCAGCGGCCTGCTGCACAGGATATACTCAGGCGCCGTTCCAAAGGATAACGGCGTTCTGCCGTTTGTTCCGCCATTCTGCGCAGCGCTGCAATGTACCGAGGCGGCAAAGCTGCTTACAGGAAGGCAGGTATCCGCCAATAAGCTTTATATATACGACCTTTGCTCAATGGATTTTGAGGTCATTAACCTTTAGTCTTATCCGATTCGTTCAGCCCCAACTTTGCTCGTAGGAATTTTTAAAGTGCCCCTGCCCCTGAAACGCTGCCAAGCCATGCAATCATGGAAAACATTTTAACCGGAACAAATTCCTGGGCGATACACCTTAATTGAGAGAATTGCTTATGCGCTCTTGTCAACTGATGGTAATAACCGTATTTTTAATTATACGACTGCGGCTTGGCCCAATCAATACACATCCGTTTGCTTATCTCTCTTTTTTTGCATCGCAAGTATATCATCACTTCAAAATTCAATTGTACATTACCGGCGCATAGTGGGTAGCATCCCTCTTCACTTTCCGTTATATATTTGTCTAATTTGCCTATTTTAGCTAAAAAACTCTGTCTATATAATTTGCCTATTGCAATATATATAAAAAAGGGTTATGTTAAAAAAAAGAAGATCATCCTTTTATGTTATTCAAAAATTTAAACTGTTTAGTGTATTCTATCAGTTTTACCTGCGCCGCATTGGCCGGCATACCGGTTCACCCGCAACAAGGTCACTGGAGTGGCCATGAACACGGCAGGCACAGAGGTTCTTACAATGTAGAAACAGTAAACGACACATATTCATCAATATAACATTATCTTTATCCCAGTTTCATTCGAATTCGTGGAGGAAGCATACCATGCAAAGCAAATATGGCGGCTATATGGGACGGGTGCTGCAGATAAACCTAAGCACCGGCGATGTTACGGACTATCCGTGGACGGATAAAGACCGGGAGCTGTATATAGGCGGCAAAACCATGGCCGCAAAGATACTTTACGATACCCTTACCGGACGTGAGAATGCATACAGTGAGGAAAACCCTTTGATAATCTCCACAGGGCCGCTCACCGGTACAGGTGCGCCCAGCTCCAGCCGCTTCAATATCTCATCCCTTTCTCCGCAGACGGGGTTTATAAGCTCGTCAAACTGCGGCGGCACCTTCGGCTACCATCTTAAACGTGCCGGTATAGACGCGCTGATAATCACGGGCCGGCGGGAAGAACGCACCTGGATAGAGATAGATAACGGCTCGGTGACTTTCCACAACGCCGATGACCTGTGGGGCACGCGGGTCACCGAGTGTCAAAGGCTGCTCGCTGAAAAGATGTCTTCCAAGCGTGGCTGCGACATAAAGTTCGGCAAGCTTTGCATAGGCCCCGCCGGCGAAAACCTGGTCAGGTACTCCGCCGTAATAAGCGATGAACGGGCAGCCGGTAGGACCGGCATGGGAGCCGTGCTGGGCTGGAAAAACGTAAAGGCCATAGCAGTCTGCGGCAATCACGACACACCTGTACACGACCCTTCCGCCACAAAAAAGTGGTGTCAAAAATGGTTTAGATATCTCAGGAACCACCCCCTCACCGGTAATCAGCTGCCGCGCATGGGTACTGCAGGCCTGGTAAGCTCCATGCAGATGCGCGGGCTTCTGGCCACAAAGAACTACACCGAAGGCAGGTTTGAGCACTTCCACAAGGTAAACGGCGAAACGCTGGCTGAAGAATACAACATCGTCAATAAGGGCTGCCTCAGCTGCCCCATAAAGTGCGCCCGCACGGTAACCGTGGAGGGCGAGGATGTAAAAGGGCCCGAGCTTGAAACGCTGGGGCTTCTGGGCGGCGGCATACTCAATAAAGATCTGTATCATATACTCAAATGGAACAAGGAACTGGATGATCTGGGCCTGGATACCATATCCGCATCAAACACCCTCGCCTACGCAATGGAGGCAAATGAGCGGGGGCTATGGAACAACGGCCTGAAGTTCGGCGATATCGAAGGCATATCAAAAATCTGGGACGACATAGCCTTCCGCCGCGGCATAGGCAACGAGCTTGCCGAGGGCAGTAAGCGTTTAAGCGAAAAGTACGGCGGCAAGGAGTTTGCCATGCAGTCAAAGGGCCTTGAGCTTGCTGCTTATGAGCCTCGCAGGGCTGTAGGTCAGGGCCTGGGCTACGCCGTATCCAACCGCGGCGGCTGCCATCTCAACGGCGGGTATCTTGTTATTCTCGAAGGGCTAGGCCTGAATATCGACGCGCAAACGCCACATGCCAAGGCGGACTTCACCATGATGTTCCAGGATCTGATGGAGATGATTTCAGCCACCGGCCAGTGTCTCTTTACCTCCTACGCCTTCTTCCCCGGCTTCCTTATAACCCGGCCCAACGGAGCCACCGCCACGGCGGCAAACAAGCTGCTTCCACATCTCGGCTGGGCTATACGCCTAATGAACAAGTTCCCGCGGGTCCTCGCGTTTCACCTGCCGGTGTTCCACCATACAAAGATGATGCAGAAAGCGGTGGGTATGCCCATGACTTTCGGGAAATATCTGCAAACGGGAGAGCGCGGTTTCAACCTGGAGAGGGCTGTAAACGTCCGCTTCGGGGTAAGCGCCGCAAAGGACAGCCTGCCCAAGCGGCTGACCGACGTGCCGCAGGATCCCAACGATCCCCGCACAAGGGTTCCTCTGGAGCAAATGAAGAAGATATACTATCAAGCCCGGGGCTGGGACAAAAGCGGCATACCCACCTGCAGAACACTGAAAAAGCTAAAAATAGCCCGTTGAGGTGATAAGATATGGTAAAAGTGAAATTATTCGGGCTGCTGCGGCTGGATACCGGTCTCAAGGAGCTGGAGCTGGAGGCAAACAGCGTAAAAGAGCTTTACCCGCTGATACTCGAGGCAGCGCACTCTGCCAGGCCCGGCACTGCAGTCACCCTGAAGGATATGAATGGCTGCATAGTAATGATAAACGGCGTACAGGGCAAAAAGAGCAGCAAGCTCGCCCCCGGCGATGAAGTGATGCTCATGTCTCCCGTATGCGGCGGATAAGGAGGCATAAATGAATAGCTATACCATAACCGACGCCTGCGTAGGCTGTACGCTGTGCGCAAGGCACTGCCCGGTAAAGGCCATATCGGGGGAAGTCCGCTCAAAGCATAAGATTGACCCGGGCAGGTGCATACGCTGCGGACTATGCGGGAAGCTCTGCCCCAAGGAAGCGATACTTGACGAAAGCGGCAATAAGGTTGCCCGAACAGACAGGAAGGACTGGCTGCATCCCGCCGTGAACACGGCCGCCTGCGTTGGCTGCTCGCTTTGCGTTGAGGCTTGCCCGAAAAGCTGTCTTGAGATAGGCGGCCCCGCGTTCCACGGAGATATACACACAGTGGCGGAATTAAAGCGTCCGGAGAGCTGTATAGGCTGCGGCCTATGCGAAAAGCGCTGCCCCATAGGAGCTATAGTAATGAAAACAAATGAAGAGCCCAGCTCCTTCAGAGAATACAGGGAGGAAAAGAATATGTGGTTGTATAAAGCGTACTGTCGTATATTTCAGGCGGTGCTCAAGGCAGGCAACTATTTCATGGGCTACCGCATGCCTGACTACATCGAAGGCCCCGGCTGCATAAAGCGCATGCCTGAGCTGCTCAAAAAGGATAACGTCAACAATATACTTCTTGTCACCGGGCCCAACATAACCAAGCGCGGTCTGAACCGGGGTCTTATGGAAGCACTGGACGAGGCGGGCATAAGCTACACCGTATTCAACAACATAGGGGCAAACCCCACCAGCGATATGGTTGAAGAGGGCGTAAAGCTATACCACGAAAAGAACTGCCAGGCCATTATAGCCTTCGGCGGAGGCTCTCCTATGGACTGCGCCAAGGGCATAGGCGCCCGCATCGCCCGGCCCAACAAGTCAATAGCCCAGCTTCAGGGCCTGCTGAAGGTATTCAAAAAAATACCTGTCTTCTACGCCGTGCCTACCACCGCAGGTTCAGGCTCCGAAACCACCGTGGCGGCGGTCATAACCGACACCGCCACCCACCACAAGGCGGCTATTATGGATACTCACCTCATACCCCGATGCGCAGTGCTGGATCCCGAGCTTACCGTAGGTCTGCCTCCTTTCACCACCGCCTGCACCGGTATGGACGCCCTGAGCCACGCTGTCGAAGCTTACACCAATCACACCTACAATACAAAGCTGGAAAACGACCTCGCCAAGCAGGCCGTAAAGCTAATTTACGACAACCTGCTCAATGCCTATAAGGACGGCGCGAATATAGAGGCGCGTCAGAACATGCAGAAGGCCGCCTTCTTTGCGGGCCGCGCCTTCACCCGGGGCTGCGTAGGCTACGTTCACGCCGTAGGCCACACCATATCCGGCCTGTACAATATCGCCCATGGACTTGCCATGGCTGTGATACTGCCCCATGTGATGCGTCAGTATGGTCCCGCAGCTTACCCCCGCCTTGCCGAACTCGCCGACGTCTGCGGCATAGAGGGCGCCAGCGATGCCGAAAGAGCCAACAGGTTCATTTTATGGATAGAAGATATGAACAGGGAGATGGGGCTGCCGACCTGTCTCGATATGATAAAGGAGCAGGACATTCCGCAGATGATAAAGTGGGCGATGAAGGAGGGTAATCCCCTCTACCCCACCCCCGTTACCTGGACGGAGGCCGACTTCCGCAAACTCATAGATACCCTCCGTACATCCAAATAATGGAAAAAAGTTTAAATAGTACTTGCAAAACAAAAGTGGGCAGTCTATACTCATATTAGATAGTAGAACTACCCACTTTCATTTTATTGTCTGTAATTCACCCCAAACATTGGCATGAATTCCTTTACAAGTTCAATATGTATCTTTTGGCGCTATATGCGTCTCAATAAAGCACAACGAAACCAAATATAAAGGAGGAATTACCGTAATGGCACTTCAGGCGGAAGAAAAAAAGCGTTTTGAACAGATCGCCAAGGAGCTGCGCCTTACCATAATCGATGTTATGGCGTGGTCCGGCGGCGCCCATGTGGGCGGTTCTCTGAGCATTGTAGAGATACTTACCCTGCTCTACTTCAAGTATCTCAACATCGACCCAAAGAATCCCAAGTGGGAGGATCGGGACAGGTTCATACTTTCCAAGGGCCATACCGCGGCGGGCTACATACCCGTCCTTGCCAAACGTGGCTATTTTGATGAGGATCTGCTCAAATCCTTCAACCATTTCGGCAGCCCCTTCGCCATGCACCCGGACTGCAACAAAGTCATTGGCTGCGACGCCTCTGCCGGCAGTCTTGGCCACGGCCTCAGCATGGCGGTAGGTCTGGGACTCGGCGCAAAGCAGCTGAAAAAGCCCTGGAAGACGGTATGTCTCATGGGCGACGGCGAATGCTGCGAGGGCAGCGTATGGGAGGCCGCGATGAGCGCCGCCCACTTCAAGCTGGATAACATTGTAGGCATAGTTGACCGCAACAGGCTTATGATAGACGGCTGCACAGAGGACGTTATGGCCCTTGAGCCCTTTGCAGACAAGTGGCGTGCCTTCGGCTGGAACGTTATCGAAGTAAACGGCCACGACCTGGATGAGCTGGACTGCGCGCTGGATGCCGCATGGAAGGCCGAAGGCAAGCCCACCCTGATACTGGCCAATACCGTGAAGGGCAAGGGCGTTGACTTCATGGAAAACAACGTTGTATATCACTATGCCTCCGGCGACTCCGCCCTGTGCGAAAAGGCCAAGGCTTCCATAATGAGAGGATAAGGGAGGGAAAAGCAATGGCAGTAATTACAGGAACCAACTGGAACGCATACGACGCCTCCACTATGACCGCAAAGGAGATATATGGGCGCACCCTTGCCGCCCTTGCGGAAAACAACGACAGGATAGTGGGCGTCACAGCCGACCTTGAGAAGACCACCGCTATAAAGTTCTTCGCGGATAAATTCCCCGAGAGGTTCTATAACGTGGGTATAGCGGAACAGAACATGATGGGTATAGCGGCCGGCCTTGCCAAGGCGGGCTTCATACCCTTTGCATCAACCATGGCCATATTCGCCTGCATGAGGGCGGGCGAACAGGTGCGCACGGACATAGCTTACCAGAATCTGCCGGTAAAGATAATAGCCACCCACGCCGGCATATCCTTCGGCCACGCCGGCACCACCCACCACTGCACCGAGGACTTCGCCATTATGAGGGCCATACCCAACATGACGGTGATCTGCCCCGCGGACGGCATAGAAACCAGCAAAGCTGTTCAGGCCTGCGTAGACCTCCCCGGCCCCGTATATGTGCGCATAGGCCGCGGCTTTGAGCCCCCTGCATATGCCGACGACAACTATACCTATGAGATCGGCAAGGCCATCACCATGCATGAAGGCACCGACCTGACCATAATCACCTGCGGCATAGGCGTGCTTCAGGCTGTGAACGCCGCTAAAACTCTTGCCGAGACGGACGGCCTCAGCGTCCGCGTCATCAACATGCACACCATAAAGCCCATAGACCGCGAAGCCATAATGAGCGCCGTAGTAGACACCCGCCGCATACTCACCGTGGAGGAGCACAACGTGCTGGGCGGCCTGGGCGACGCCGTGGCCAGCGTAATAGCCGAATCCGGCAAGGGCTGCGTATTCAAAAAGCACGGCATGCAGGACACCTTCGCCACCATTGGATATGCTGAAGACCTGTACTCCTACTATCAGTTCGACGCAAACGGCATAGTAGATAAGGTCCGCGAAATGATGGGTATGGAGTTTGAGCCGGACGAAAACTGGGACGACGAATAAGGAGGCGGTACTATGTCAGCATCTCCTCAGGACTTAATGACGGCAAAGCTGTTCTTCAACGCAGCGTTCCCCACAATGCAGGTGCTGCTTGACGATGATCCCAAGCTGCATAAGAAATTCCAGAACTTCAACGCCACGGTGCAGTTCGGTGCAATGAACGACGGCGAGCTGCTCTGCTGCCACCTGATATTCCAGAACGGCAATCTCACCGTAGTTCAGGGCCCGGCAGAAAAAAGCGACATTTCTCTCACTTTCTCCTCAGTAGAGAAGATGAACTCCCTTTTGAAGGGCGGTCTCTCGCTGCCCTCCATAAAGGGCAACTTAAGTCTCCTTCCCAATGTGTTGTCCATACTCATGGGTTTGAAGATAATGACCAAGCCCAACGATAAGCTGAAAAACGACACGGAAAAGCTGCTGAAGGTAAAATGCAGCCTGTACATGATAACCCGCGCCCTCAGCCAGTACAACAAGCTGGGCGATCCGGACATGCAGGAGTTCTGCCGCCGTCAGCCTGACAGGATCTACCAGTTTCAGGTGGAGCATAACGGCCAGCCGGACTACATAGCCTGCTACCTCAGGGTAAAGGCGGGACAGTCCAAATCCGGCCATGGGGTATACACCCGCCGCAGCCCCTTCGTGCTGTTCCACTTCTTCTCGCTGGACGGCGCGCTGAAGGTGCTGGGCAAGGAGTGCGAGTTTGTTGAGGGCGTGGAGAAGGGCTACGTGGAGACCATAGGCAGCCCGGAATACGCCTGCTACCTGAATGACTACATGGCAATATTACAGGGTATGCTCACCTGATGATTGGGGGGAAAGTATATGAAGACAGTATATTTCGATAAGGACATACCCCGGATACTCGCTACCAAATTCGCCGCCAAGCACGCCAAGGGCCTGCTATACGGCAGCCTCAACGCGGTAAAATACTTAAAGGATCTGCCCGAGACCCCGCTGCCCGCAGGCGACTGGGTAAGGGTGAAGAATATCGCCTGCGGCCTCTGCGGAACGGATATCAGCTTCTTCAAGGCAACCACCGGCACCAACTCCGCCTTCGAACCCATACCCGGCTCCAAGCGCACATATCTGGGCCACGAAAACGTCGGCGTCATAACCGAGGTCGGCAAAGACGTTACAGAGTTCAAGGTCGGCGACAGGGTAACCATCCGCGCCTACATGGCAGGATGCGACACAAAAGGCTTAAAGAATCGCTGTGAATACTGCAAGCGGGGCGACTATAACTTCTGCACCAACTATGGCACGGCCTCTCCATACGGCGACATAGTGACCGGAGCTGGCTGGAGCGACAGCTTCATATACCCTGCGAAGGGTTTAGCAAAGGTATATGACGAAATAACCGATGAACAGGCCGTAATGGTTGAGCCCACCTGCGTATCCGTACATTCCGTGCTGCGTTCCAGGCCCCAAAAGGGCGAAAAGATTCTGGTCATGGGCTGCGGCACAATAGGCCTCGGCGTCATACAGGCCATAAAGATAGTGGAGCCTGACTGCGAGGTCTGGGCCATGGAGCGCGTCAAGACCAAGCAGGAATTTGCCCTGAAGCTGGGGGCCGACCACATACTCAACGGCGACCCCTACAAGGCCACGGCTGAGGCTACTGGCGGCAGCGAGATATATACCGGCATGAAGGGCAACAAATACTTCTTCGGCGGGTTTGACAGGATATACGACTGCATAGGCGGCGACTGGTCAAACCATACCGCGGTAAGACTGCTGAAGGCCCGGGGAACCCTCGTCAAGATAGGCCACCACATGCGGGCCATAACCTTTGACGAAAGTCCCATCTGGTGGCAGGAACTGACCCTGGTGGGGGTAGACGCACACGGCATGGAGCACTGGCAGGGCCGGGATCTTTATACCTTTGACCTTGTTCAGGAGTGGATACGGGACGGCATATACAAGCTGGACGGCTTCGTCACCCATCATTTCAAGCTGGACGACTACAAGGAAGCTTTAAAACTGGCACTTGAAAATCCGCCGGACGTTGTTAAAATAGTTCTTGACTGCGAATAATCCCTGAAAGGTAACTATTTTTTCCTATGAGCGAGCAGAAGACGTCCACCGACGGTCTCATGAAGATTGGCGAGCTTGCCAAAGCTGCAAACGTAAACGTATCAACGCTGAAGTTTTATGTTAAAGAAGAGCTTATCCGCCCGTCCCTCAAGACCGGGCGGAACATGTCTTGGTATTCTCCCGATTGCGTAGCCACCATACGGGCAATACGCATGCTGCAAAGGGAACGGTTTTACCCCCTTTCTGTGATAAAGCATCTGCTGAGCTCTTCCGGAGCCGGAAGCCCACCGGAGCTCGCACTGCTGGACGCCATACACAAGGTTGATTACCGCACCACCGGCGACGCCGTGCCGCTAAGCGAAGCGGCACGGCGAACCCGGCTCACAACCGAGCAGATACGCACCCTTCTCAGCCGCGGCATAATCAGCGGCACAAAGATCGGCAGAAAGCAGCTGTTTGCCGCCTATGACATAAGTATAATGGGTCTTATACGCCGGCGTATGGAAGCCGGTATCCCATTTGAGCAGTCCGCATCCGCATTTGAGATTTATTCCGAAGCGCTCTGCGGCGCGGTTCAGGAGGACATCCGTTCCTTCATAGATCAGGCCATAGTGGACCCAGCCTTTTCTGCCGAAGAAGGCGCCAAGCGCATACGTATCTCGGATGAAACGCTGGATAACTTCATCGATATGAAACGCCGCGAGCTAAACCGCATATACGGCTCTGAGTATCTGGAGCTGCTGTATGACTTTGGCGATGTACTGCGCGGTGTTCCCGGCCGCCTTGCAGAGTTTTTCTCCCGCGAAGGCTTGCCGGAGGCAGCGGCCATGTCCCTCGTAAAGGACGGCCTGCCCACCGGCATGGATAACCTCGATGCATGCGTAAAGCGATTCAACTCCCTCGTTTCGGCAAGAGAATCCGACATTTCCTGCTGTATAAGCAAATGCGCGGCTAACAGGGATTATTTCGCAGCCCTCGACCCCGAAGGAACGGAGCTGCCTCTGTGTGCTCACTGTCTCAAGGCAAGCTGGCTGTGTACCGCGCCCTCGGTACTGCGCTGCACAGATATTGCCGCGAAAGCCTTTGATGGGCTGCGCAGCTTTATCCTCGCCGCTTATCCCGAAAAGGGCGAGGCGATGTTCGATAAGCTTCGCGCTCTGCTGACCGACCAATATTGATATCTATCGCAAAAAAATGGCGGTATGATATCCCTTCATTCCGTTCTCCTTAGTTGTTTTCGCCATTGCCTGAACCGTCTGAATGGGATATTATATATGATATGCATCGGGCACAAATCATGGCGGACGCATGCTTATTTTCCCGATGATGGAAGAGCTAAATACCCTACAGGAGGCAATTACAAATGCTGGCAACAGGCATAAAGAACAAAATAGAGCTCAATGTAACTGACAAAAACACCGCTAAAGCCGTCGGCAGCGGCACACTCGAAGTATACGCTACGCCGCAGATGGTCAATCTCATGGAGACCTGCGCATGCTTCAGCGTGGAGCCGTATATGGAGCCCGGCAAGACTACAGTAGGCATCAGTCTCAACATATCCCACGTCAGCGCCACACCCGCCGGCCTCAAGGTATGGTGCGAGAGCGAGCTTACCGCCATAGACGGCCGCAAGCTCACCTTCAGCGTTTCCGCCTACGATGAGCACGGCCTCATAGGCGAGGGCACCCATGAGCGGTTCATAGTGGATATACAGAAGTTCATGGCAAAGACCCAGGGGAAGCTGAAGCAATAGATTTTGAAAACAGAACAACACAAAATGCCGGCTAAGCCGGCATTTTTTATTTTATCTGTTATTCCGTAAGGCCGTTTATGGCTACAAGGTTCTCCGGTGCCGCATTCTCTGACTGGCCGAAGTAATAGGTCAGTATGTCCACTATGGCGGGAACGCTGGAGGAACCGGAAAGGCCGTATGGTACGCATATCACTATTGCTATCTCGGGCTGCTCCCGGGGAGCAAAAGTAACGAACCACGAGGTGTTCTCGATATCTATGTTCTTTGCCCGTCGGCCTATCTGAGCAGAGCCGGTCTTGCCGCCGAACATTTCGGTATCGATATACTTCTTGCGGAATTCCGGATAATCCTTAAAGGCGCTGGAGGCTGTGCCGCCATCCTCCGGGGATACGACGCCCTTCATTCCGCTGCTCACCGCGTCCCAAATGTCGTCGGAGATTTCTATCTGGTTGTACACGCTGGGAGCAACATTCTTTACGGTGCTGCCGCTGCTGTCCATCACCTTATCTACTATGTGGACGTCGTACACCGTGCCGCGGTTGGCAAGTGCGCTTACATAGCGGGCTACGGCGACGGGCGTGACCAGCGTAGTACCCTGGCCAAACCCGGCACGGATGGTCTGAGTGGGCTTCCACTGTATCTCGTTGAGCAGGGAGGAAATGCTGTTTATCCAGTCCTTGCGCATCTGAGTTATACCCTCGGGAATGTCTATCTCCTCGCTTATTATCCTTCGTATCTCAGGGCCCTTGTTGGTTATGTCACCATCCTGAAGCTCCATGAGGCGCTTGGCACAGCGGTTTATTGCCTCCTCGTCTACCTCGGCGTTTCGGCTTTCCACAAACTTTACCAGGGTTTCCTTCAGCTTGCGGTAAACCAAGCCGGGAAGGCTTGTCTTCTGGTTTGCAATGTCCAGCGTGCCGTCCTCTCCCGTAAGTGTATTGTCAAACAGTACCTTCTGGCCACCCACGATACCCTCTGTCTCGCCGGTGAGTTCTATGCCGGTGCGGCTGGTGAGGCCGAATTTGCCCGCCCATTCGTTGAGCTTGTCTATGCCCAATCGATACGCCGCCTCGCAGAAGTAGTAGTTGCAGGAATTTTTTATGGCGTCCGCCAGTGTCTGATTCGCGTGCTGGCTTATCTTGCTCCTGTTATTCAGGTGGCACTTAGGAGCGTTCTGCTCTATGGTTTTTTCATTGCCATTTTCATCGGTATACTTGATTATGTACTGATAGTCGCAGCTTATGCGTTCGTTAATATCCAGAACACCCTCTGCCGCCGCCGCCACGCCGGTGGCCATTTTAAATATGGATCCGGGCGCCAGCTTTGTGGATATTGCCTTGTTTCGGGTGGGTGTGGTTTCCGCAGAAAACTCGCTGTTGAAAAGCTCCTGATTCTGCTCAGGGCTGAGTCCCGCTATGAACCAGTTTGGGTTGAAGGAGGGATAGGATGCCATGGCAAGCACCTGCCCGGTGTTTACGTTCATGACCACAGCGGCACCGGTCTTGGCCGTCTTTATACCCTCCACGTCGTCGTTAGTAGCCTTTTCGTAATCCGCATATCTCTCCAGAAGCTGCTTTTCTTCCTTTTCGTCTATCTTGGCTATGAGGTCCTCAAGGGCCTTTTCCACGACGGTCTGGAGGTTTATATCTATGGTGAGCATAACGTCGTCGCCGTCCTTGGCGGGCGTATAGGAAAGCTCCCGTATTGCGCTGCCGTTTTTGTTTTTCTCAAGCACCCGCTCTCCCTTACGTTGGTTGGTTGAGCCTGTCAGATACTCCTCCATCGTGTATTCGATGCCGGATACTCCTATATAGTCGTCATAGGAATAGCCCTTCTCCTTTACCATCTCCTCCGTCGCCGTCCTGCCAAGATAGCCGAGGATGTGCGCCGCCGTAGTGCCGCGCGGATACACGCGTGTAGTACTCTGGCTGGTCTGTAAGCCGGTAAGCTCGTCCGCCCGCAGCTTAATCTCCGCCACTACCTCCATGCTCACATCGTAGGCTATGGTAATAGGCTCATAGGCGCGGTAGTTGTTGAGCAATACCTCCTGACGTATGGATATGACCTTGTTGGCGTCCTCAAAGGACAGATCTTCCGGTATGAACCACAGGGCGCGAAGCTTTGTATAGGCTTCCTCGGCTGTGGGCCATGTACTTGTGTCCCACTTGGACTTGTCCTCTATCTTTTCGTTTTTCTTCAGGGATTCGCTTATACTGAAGCCCATGGACTGGCAGAAGTTTTTGTACCTGGCCACCTGTGCCGCCCTGCTCTTCACACCCCAATCATATTCGAGCCTGCCATCCTCGCCAAGGCGTATATACGATGTGTCGATGGTCTTACCGCCGCCGTCCTCTATTATCTTTATGGCCTTGATGAGAGAATCGGTATATGTGGCGGAGTCGTAATCGGTACGGTTGTCCGCATCCCGAAGGAACTCCACATTATAGCTGTTTTTGCTGTATGCCAATACTACTCCGTTGCGGTCGAGTATCCTGCCGCGGGTGCCCTTTATGTCTATTGAGCTGGTGCTGGTATTCGCGGCCGCCTCAGCATACTGCGCGCCTTCTACTATGGTGACCTCGTGGAGCTTATATATAAGCGCGCCCATAAGGCACATCAGAACCAACGATATTATTATGAACCTCGATATGCTGTTCTTCATTATTTTATTCCTCCGGCGCTTCTGTCATAGCGCTTCTTGGCGGAAAGCATCAGCCTGGGCTTGAGCAGCGCGTGCGCCGGTATGCACAGCGCCGCGCTCATAAGCGCCGAGGGCACCATATAGGTTATCAGCATACCGAAATACGAAAACCTTCCGCCTACCATTCTGGTGAGTATTGCCATGAGGTTTTCCTTCAAGAAAGCGCATACGCCAACCGTCAGCACCGGTATTATCATATTGTCCGCAAAATATTTTTTATAGAATATGCCTCCCACGGAGCCGGCAACCATATAGGCTATGGCGTTTATGCCCACCGCCTTGCCGAAAAGTATATCTATGACAAGCCCGGCAGCACAGCCAGCCGCCGCAGCCTCGGTGGCGCCCAGCTGTATTCCCATGCATACTATCACCACCAGCACGCAGTCCGGCACTACGCCGGCTATATTTACTTTTGCGAACAGCACAGAATCGAGATACATCCCGATTATTATGCTTATAGCCGCATACAGCCGGTACATTACTCTGTCGTTTCCTCCTCTTTGGTATCGACCTTTACTATCATTACCTCCTCGAGCCTGAGAAAATCCACCGCCGGCTCGATTATGGCGTTCCTTTCCTCCGCGTCATCACTGGAGCGGGATACTTCGGTCACCGTACCTATGGCTATGCCCTTTGGAAAGGTGCCGCCTATGCCCGAGGTAACTATGGTATCGCCGGGAACCAGGTCATAGCCGCTTGGCAGGTAGTAAAGCTCCAGCGTCTCCTTTTCGTCGGTATTAAGTATACCCCGCGCAAAGCCGTAGTCGCGTGTGCGCTCCACCATGGCGCTTATATCAGAGGTGCTGTCAATTATAGCGGTTACCTTGCAGGTATTTGCGCTGACGCTGTTTACGCGGCCAACAAGTCCCTGCGAGTTCACGACCGCCATATTTTCCTCAACGCCGTCCTTGCGGCCCGCGTTTACCGTAAATTCACTGAACCATATACCCTGACTTTTGCCTATTACGGTAGAGGTTATATAGCTGTAGTTATCGGTAATATCCGTGTAATTCAAAAGATCCTTGAGGCGCGAGTTTTCCTCCCGCAGCGTCTCCAGCTCGCTTTCGATTATCTCGTACTGAGCCAGCTTTACCCTAAGCTGCTCGTTTTCCTTATCAAGATCCGTAGAGCTGAAAACCCTCTCAAAAAAGTGTATTATGGAATTGGACGCCTTAACGGAAAAGCTCTGTACCGGCTTGACCACAGAGTTTACCGTATCTTCAATAAAGGACACCTTTGCCCTGTCCCGGTATGTGGCCGCTATGAATATAGACAGCACAGCTACTATTATCAGGATTATCAAAAAGCCCTTGCTGCGAAAAAAATCGTGCATTACCTGCTCCTTATCGTTACGCCTCGGGAAAAATTTTCCACGGCCGCTATATACAAACTCATTATAAAACTCCGATAATTATTATAAATGCAAGTACCGCCATGCGCAAGGCATGACGGCAAATCGTTACATTTGTTTAAAAACCAGGCCGGATTTTGCCATATTGCAATGCTTATGCGGTCAGTTCACCGTCCTGTATGCAGTCTATTCTGTCCTTTATGTCCAGCGCCTTCAGCGCACCCAGCACTACACAGTTCTCCGCCTCTTCGGCTACGCGCACCTCCATCTGAGTCTCACGGCTCACATACTCTGCAAGTCCGTCCAGCATGGCTCCGCCGCCGGTTAGCGTTATGCCGTTGGTATATATATCCCCCGCAAGCTCGGGCGGCGTCTCCGCCAGCGTATCCTTTATTGCGCCCACTATGCGGCGCACCGGCTTTATTATGGCATAGCTTATCTCACCCTGTCCTACGACTATGCTTTTGGGCAGCCCGGTATCCATGCTTCTGCCCCGCACCTCCATATGCTCGTCCCCACCCATGAGGGCGCTGCCCAGTGTGAGCTTTATCTGCTCCGCAGTACGTTCGCCTATGCTGAGCTTATATTCCCTGGCTATGTACTCCACTATGGCCTTGTCAATGTGCGTGCCGCCCGTGCGGACTGACTTATGGCAGGCTATGCCGCCCAGCACCACCACTGCGGAATCCGTAGTTCCTCCGCCTATATCCACCACCATGTTGCCCACAGGATCGCTCACAGGCAGTCCTGCGCCTATGGCGGCGGCAAGGGCCTCGTTCAGCACTATCATATCCCTTGCGCCCGCGTTCTTTGCAGCCTCCATCAGCGCCCTGCGCTCTATATCGTTTACGCACAGGGGCAGACAAAGCCCAAGGCGTATGCCTACCGGCCCCGCCTTTCTGCCCAGCGCCTCGGTTATGGTGAAGCGAATCATGGCTTCCGCCAGCGCCATGTCCGCTATCACGCCGTCCCTCATCGGGTAGCTTACGGTTATCTGCCCCGGGGTGCGGCCCAGCATCTGCATGGCTCTGTCGCCCAGCTCGAGTATCTCCCTTTCGCTGCCTGTGGACACCGCCACGGCGCTGGGCTCCCTAAGCACTATTCCTCTGCCCCTTATGGCTGCAAGGGTGTTCACGGTTCCAAGATCCAACGCCACCGCCTCGCCGAATATATCCCTCAAAAATTTTATTCCAAGCATAGAAATACCTCCGTGTGATCTTCACAAAAAAGTATTTCCATATATTGTTACAGATATACCCTCCGGGTTTGCGTTTGGCCGCAGGCTGTGATATTCTACAATATGTGATTTTTTGAGAATTTTTTTGAGGTGAAATGTATGGAGCTTATTCTCGCTTCCCAGTCTCCCCGCCGCAGGGAGCTTTTCAGCCTTGTGGGCCTCGATTACACCGCCATAACCAGCGACGCCGACGAGAACATACCCTTTACCGAGCCCGGGGATTTTGTAGAGCAGCTTGCCCTTCGCAAGGCGGGCGCCGTAAAGAAGGATAAACCCGGCGCCTGTGTGGTCGGCGCGGACACCATAGTATGGCTCGATGGAGAAATAATCGGCAAGCCCAGGGACCCCGAGGACGCCGTCAGCATACTGAAAAAGCTATCCGGCAAAACGCACACGGTATACACCGGGGTTGCGGTACTGACCGATCAGGGCTGCGACGTATGCCATGACACCACCGAGGTGACCATGGAGGATATACCCGAGGCTGACATACGCGCCTATGTAGCCTCCGGCGAGCCGCTCGACAAGGCGGGGGCATACGGCATACAGGGCCCTGCCGCGGTGTTCGTAAAGCGGGTGGAGGGCTGCTATTTCACCATAATCGGTATGCCCATGCACAAGCTGTACCACATGCTCGCCAAGGTGGGGATATACCCTGACTGGCAAAGGGCGGCGAGAACATACATAATATAAAGCATATGAAAGAGCCTCACCTAAATGGGGCTCTTCTCTGTTTATCTTCAGCTTTTTTAAGGATGAAACGGACATCTATCCCCAAGGCACTGTCCATTCATAGGATAAAAGCCGCAAATTATTTTTTCCGGCATTTCAAGCCTTATACCGAATTTCTCTTCTATGAACTCCGCCGCAGCGTTTACAGCTGTAAAGCTGTCCCGCTTGCAGCACCGCGGGCCACCTATGGCCGCTATTCTTTCCAGTGCTTCGGACGTCATAAGGTTGGCTAAACCCCATTCCTGCCCGCTGAGCGGCGTTGCTCCGGTTATTATGCTTATTGCCATTCCGCAGCTGACTGCTGCACCGCAGCAGCCCCAGAACCCGCATATCCCACCCGGCGCCTGCTCTCCCCTGTTTTTCATTTCATCCAATGCGGCATTCAGATCCACATCGCCTCCGCAGTTATGAAAAGCAGATATAATCGCAGAGCCCACGAGTATGTGGTGTTCCGGGCCGTGCATATGCACCGCAGGTTGTGCCATCAGCTTCCGCATTATTTCTATTGGGTTTTTACTCTTTGTGCTGCCGCACACGCTGCGGATCAACTCCACAGCGTTGGTACTGTGGCATTTATCGCATATATAGTGGCCGTTCTTACAGGCGGCGTTAGTCTGAAATATCCTGTGACACAGCTCGCATTCTATCGTTTTCGGCGAATTAAAATACTCAAGCTCGGCTCCGCAAATAATGCAGTTGTTTTTGTTGTCCACTTTACCTCCTGCTTTTTAAACGGTGTTTGTGATCTAAACCTTTTACAGCACCATTATAAGCGTCCCCGCGGTTATGAGCGCGGCCCCCACCGCGCTTTTCCATGTGAATCTCTCATGCAGGAACGCAAACGCAAGTATCAGCGTTATGACTACGCTCAGCTTGTCTATTGGCACTACCTTGCTCACCTCGCCTATCTGTATGGCCCTATAATAGAAGAGCCACGACGCTCCGGTGGCAAGGCCGGACAGGCACAGGAACAGCCAGCTCTTGGGCGTTATCCCGCTTATTCCGCCCTGCTGGTTGGTGATCAGCACCATAATCCACGCCATCACCACAACTACCATAGTGCGTATGGCCGTGGCGAGGTTGGAGCCAACACCCTCTATGCCTACCTTGGCAAGTATGGACGTCGCGGCGGCGAACACCGCGCTCAGTATGGCGCATACAAGCCACATACAGCTCACACCTTCTTTTTTAAAAGCGCCTATTTTCGCATTTCCTTAGCTATTTCATACATCATTATGCCGGCGGCCACTGAGGCGTTGAGGCTCTCAGCCCTTCCGAACATGGGCAGCCTGTATTTATCGCACAGCTCCGCCACAGCATCTGACACTCCGTTGCCCTCGTTTCCTATTATAAGCACGCAGCGGCGGCCGGGGTCGGGCAATATCTCATTTCCTGCGAGGTGGCCGCATATCAGCCTGAAATCCTCAGACTTCAGCTTTACAAGCTCAGCAGCAAGCTCACCCTGCCATATGGGCAGGTGATATATGCTGCCCATTGTAGAACGCAGCACCTTTGGGCCAAATGGGTCTGCGCAGCCGGAACTCAAAAGCAGCCCCGCAGCACCCATAGCATCGGCTGTGCGTATTATGGTCCCCATATTACCCGGGTCCTTCACGCAGTCCAGCGCCACTATAAGGCCTTCCGGATACTCGTCCGGGAGCTTAATATTCGGGGTCTTTACCGCCGCGCAGACGCTCTGCGGGTTGTCAGTATCCGTCATGCTCTCCAGGACATGGCGCGTCACCTGATACACGCTGCCATTCGGGCAATACACAGGCTCACGGCCCTCCTCGACGAACAGCGAATCTATCTCCGCGCCTGAGGAAACGGCCTCCGCAACAAGCCTTTCGCCCTCTATCAGGTGCAGTCCCGTCTCCCTTCGGCCCTTTTTGGTAAGCAGTGAACGTACAAGCTTTACCGTTGGATTACGGGTGCTCTGTATAAGCATTGGCGCATCCTCCCTTTAATCAAACAGCGCAGCCGTTTCTGACTGCGCTATTTTATTTAAGCTTATTAGGCCCTTGCCTCGACAGCGATATCGGCCAGCTTCTTGAAGGCCGCCATATCGTTTACGGCGAGATCGGCCAGAACCTTGCGGTTCACATCCACGCCAGCCTTCTTCAGGCCGTCGATCATGCGGCTGTAAGTGGTGCCGCAGATGCGTGCGCCGGCGTTGATACGGGCGATCCAAAGCTTGCGGTACTCGCGCTTTTTGAGCTTACGGCCAACATAGGCATAAGCCATGGAACGCATTACCTGCTGGGAAGCTGCACGGTACTGCTTGCTCTTAGCACCATAGTAGCCCTTTGAAAGTTTAAAGACCTTGCGGCGCTTTTTAACGGCATTAACTGCTCTCTTTATTCTTGCCATGATTCATTTCCTCCTACTTATAAGGTATCAGCTCGCGAACCTTTTTGGCTTCGCACTCGGCAATAAAGCCGCCCTTACGCAGTCTGCGGCCGCGCTTAGTGGTCTTTTTGGTAAGAATGTGGCTCTTATAGGCCTTTGCTCTCTTGATCTTGCCGGACTTGGTAACGCTGAAGCGTTTTGCGGCACCCCTATGGGTCTTGATTTTCGGCATGGGGTATTCCTCCTGTATTAATTGGTTTTTGGTGTTAATATCATGAACATATTGCGTCCCTCCTGCTTAGCAGGGCGGTCGATCGCAGCACTGTCCTTGACCATATCGTAGAAAGTGTCCATTACGTCCAGTCCCAGGTCGCCGTGCTTTATCTGGCGGCCCCGGAAGCGGATGCTCACCTTTACCTTGTCCCCGTTCTTGAGGAACTTTTCGGTTGCCTTGGCTTTAACTTCCATATCGTGGGTATCGATAGTGGCGGAAAGGCGTATCTCCTTTATATCGATGACCTTCTGGTTCTTCTTGGCTTCCTTTTCCCGCTTGCCCTGCTCAAACTTGTACTTGCCGTAGTCCATTATCTTGCATACGGGCGGCGTGGCCTGAGGGGCTATCTTGACGAGGTCAAGCCCCGCTTCTTCGGCCATGCGAAGAGCGACGTCGCTATGAACAACGCCCTGCTGGTTGCCGTTCTCGTCGATAAGGCGCACTTCCTTATCGCGGATCTCCTCGTTGATCTGAAGTTCTTCCTTGGCTATGGTGGACACCTCCATATAAAAAATTCAGCGGGCCTGAAGACCCGCCGAATACATTGGCTCAAATTCTTGCCTGTATTTACCGCGCCTGGCTGAATTCTGCCGGCGGGTGAGAAGCGGGCTGCTTCTGCTTTGCCGTTGGTTATTATATCACATTCGGGATATTTGTCAACAGTATATTCGCTGTTTTTCTGTGCTTTTATACCTTCAACATGCTCCTGCAATAACCTCTGAGGCTTTCTATGCTGCCCTCGGCATCCGTTGCACTGGTTATCTTAGCGCTGCCCTGAGCGTACTCGTCTCTTCCACCGCCCTTGCCGCCTGCCGCTGCGTTCACCGCCTTTATAAGCTCCCTCATGCTGGTCTTGACGTTCCTGCCGCGTGCCAGCTGATATACGAGGCTGTCCCCGTTCTCGCCAAAGAGCATCGCGAGGACGTTTTCGTCCCTTATGAGCATATCGCCAAGGTTCTTCAGCTCGTTCATGGAGCTGCCCTTCTGCATATCTATTATAAGTTTTGTGGCACCTATCACCTCCGCCTTGCCAAGCAATTCCGCCGCGATGAATTCGTTTAGCTTCTCGGTGCGCTCCTTGAGCTGATGTCTTGCGGCGGTGAGCTCGTCCCCCTGACGCAGAACTGCATTGAGCACGTCCTCCTGCTTTGCACTGAAGCGAACTGCAAGAGAATCCACGATATCCTGATTATTCAGCGAATCCTCGACGGCGCGCATGCCGCAGGCGAACCATATGCGGGTGCCTCCCTTGTATTTTATATGGGCGGTTATCTTTATGTATCCTACCTCGCCGGAAAAAGCTACATGTGTGCCGCAGCAGGTGCAGGAATCCACCTCTCCCCCGTCAAAATACACTATGCGGATATCTCCCTTGAGGCCCTTGGCCTGCTTGCGTAACGTGATATGCTCAAGTTCCTCGCCCTGAACCGTCTCATATGTAACAGGAACGTTGCGCTGCACCGCGCGGTTAGCCTCTCGTTGAAGTTCCTTTATCTGCTCATGGGTGAGCTGTGTGTCGAGGTCTATGGTAGCATAGTCCTCCGCCATGTGGAAGCCTACGTTCTTGGCTCCGAACAGCTTACTTGCCATGCCGGAAAGTATATGTTCTCCGCTGTGCTGCTGTGTGTGGTCCAGGCGGGGCCCGGCATCGGCGACTATCTTTACCTTTGCACCCGCTTCTACGGCCTTATCGCAGAGATGCCATACCTCGCTGCCCTCCTCGCGGGCGTGGGTGACGCGGGAATTCCCAATAAAGCCCGTATCTGACAGCTGTCCTCCGCTTTCCGGAAAAATAGAGGTAACATCGGTAAGTATCTCAAAGCCGTTCTCCATGGCTCTGCACCTAAGCACTGTAGCCTCGCACTCCAGCGCGCCGTTTTCGTAATAAGCCCTTTTAGTCATAAAGCACCAATGTCCTTTCAGATATGCTTATAGCATACAAAAACCGGCCAAAAATTGCAACAGTTCAAAAGGCTGCCCTAATATTATCGGGCAGCCTCGGAGTGTCTCAATATGCGGTATTTCAGTTTTGGCTGCCCTGGCGGAATTTTTCCTCTATGGGTATATCCTCCACGCGCCAATCGTCGGTATACGGCGCAGTCCCCGCCGAAAGCTCCACGCGCTCCTCCGGCGCCTTGGCTATCGTAAGCCCCGCCCTTATCGCGGCGGTCTCTGCGTCATCGGGGTCCCCCTCCCGTATCACGCACTCCGTGCCGGGGGCGATATGATACCACATCCACCTTGCATCCGGCACCGTAAGCCGCACGCAGCCGTGGGAATCCGCCACGCCCAGCTTATTGAAGGAGGCCGCCTCGTATGCGTTCACGTCCTTTGCGGTGTACAGCGTGGTGTGAAAGTAAATCGCCTTGCGTATCTGCGTCCAGTACTGCCCGTACCTTCCGTCCCGGGCGAACTTCGAAAAGCGCACCCTGTACGCCCCCATCTTGAAGGTCCCCTTCGGCGTGCGTCCGTTTATTCCGGTCGAGCACAGCATATACCTTTCCGGCCTGTATTCGCCGCTTTCGTCCGCCTTGTATACCATCGTCACCTGATGCGCTATATCGACTATTATCTTATACGTACCCGCCTTGGGGTATCCCTTGGGCAGGCTCCTGTCCCCATCGTCCCCTATCAGCTCCTCAAAGGACATATTTACGGTAGGCGCGTATTTCGAAAATGGTATGGGCTCCGGTGTCGGTTCCGGCGTAGGTTCCGGTGTTGGCGCGGGAGTAGGCTCCGGCGTGGGCGCAGCGGTCACGGCGGCCGGGGTCATTTCAAATATGGGCTTCTCTGCCTCCGCATCGGCGCAGCCCGCAGCCAACAATATTATGAGAAGCATCACGGCGGCTGTTCTTTTCATCTCTGCGTTTCTCCTTAGATATGATATGGGATCAGTATGAGTACATCTCATAAAAATCATACCATCGGAGAACAGCGTTTTTCTTCGACACGGAGGCGAAAAAACCGCCCGCTGCCTTTTGTGTTGACAGTGGGCGCACATCTGGTTTATTCTGATACAAGAAGGGAGGGACAGCCCTTGAGCATAAGTACTTCCGATCTGCTTTTACACCTCAGGCAGGCTTCCGATTTACTGTCTTTTTTCCAAAAATACGAAACCGAGCTCATAAAAGAAACGCCGGGCAGCTGCCTTTACGCCCTGCTGGATAAGCACGGCCTGCGCCCGGGCGACATAGCCGCACGCACCGGCACCGGCAATTACGTTTACCGCATACTCAACGACGAGCGGACGCCGGGGCGGGATACCGTGGCGGCCTTCTGTCTTGCCATAGGCTCTACGCTGTCCGAATGCCAGATGCTTCTGCGGGTCAGTCGCCACGCCCTGCTGGATCCCCGCTTTCACCGCGACGGCGCGCTCATATTCGCCCTTGAAAACGGCATCGGGCTGAGCCGCTGCAACGATCTTCTCTTCGATATAAAGGAGGATACGCTGTGACGCTCAAGGACGATTTTGCCGCAAAAAGCCCGGTCACGTTCGTATACGGAGCCGACGGAAGGGTATGCGCGACCCAGCGCAGGATAAGCAGCTCCGCCGTGCCGCTTTACTCTGCCCTCATGGGCCTGAACAGCCCAAGGCTGCCCAAGGTGATATCCGTAAGGGAGGATGATGAGGGGGCGGTGGTGACCGAAGGGTATATCGACGGCGTTACGCTGCGAAGGGCGCTGGATAACGGAAGGCTGGGCGAGGATGAGCTCAGGCGGCTCGCCATAGATATATGCTCCGCCCTTTCTCTGCTGCACAGCAGCCGCCCGCCCATAATACACAGGGACATAAAGCCGGAAAACATAATATGCGCCGACGGCGGCGGGTATGTGCTGATAGATTTCGACGCCTCCCGCCTCTTTAAGCCGGAGGCTACCTCGGATACCGTTACCCTCGGCACCAACGGCTACGCCGCGCCGGAGCAGTACGGCTTCGGTCAGACCGGGCCGGAGAGCGACATATACTCCCTGGGCGCAACGCTCTACGAGGCGGCGGAGGGAAAGCCATACGCCGCGGGGGCCGAGATAAGCTGCCCAATGGGGCGGATAATAAAAAAATGCCTCGAATTCAGCGCAAGGGACAGGTATTCCTCCGCGGACGAGCTGCTTGAGGAGCTGGGCGTTAAAAAGAAAAAGCCCGCCGTTTTGCGTGCTGCACCGGTCATTCTTGCGCTGCTGCTCGGCTTTTGCTCCGGCCTTGCCGCGGGCAAGGAGGCGCGCCCGGAGGAAGAAGCGCAGACGCGCAGCGAAACGCCGCCTGCGGTGGAGACTGCGTCTTCTGATGCGGAGATACCCTGCACCTGCGAGCTCATCACCCGCCCGAACGACGCAAGGCTGGACGGACATTCGATGTTCGACTATCCCGGCGCGGAGTTTTTGCCCAAGAGCGTAAGCGGCGTTACGGAATTCCCGCTCACGCTGGATATAAAGGTCTTGGCGCCGGTATACTCAAAGGAATGCAAGGCAAAGGTTCACACCGCCCAGCATTGGGAATACTCCGTTCCCAAGGGGCAGAAGGGCGAGACCATAACGGGAGACAAGATAACGGTAGACGGGCCTGGAGAGTATTACATCTTCTATTACTGCCCGGACTTCAACGGCACGGGCTATGGCGCCGACTTCGGCTTCAAGGTAAGATAAAAACGTCAAAAGAGCGGCATTCGCCGCTCTTTTGCTTTACCCTTTATGCTGCTTTTTATTACTGGTTCACGCCCACATACTGCACTCTCTTGTCGTAGGTAACTACATCCAGCTCGGACTTCCACTGCTCCATGAGCTGATCGTACATCTCGTCCTTCTTTTCGCTCATGATAAGATTCTTTATATCGTCCTTTACGTCCTCAAGGGGAACTACGTCGGTGCTTACATCTTTATAGCGCTTGATTATATGTATGCCGTAGGTACCCTCTACCAAGCCGGAAACGTCCCCTTCTTTCTTCAGGGCAGCTGCCGCCTTCTGGAAAGCCTCGTCATATACGTTTTCAAAGGTTTCGCCTACGATATAACCATCGGGCTTGCTGTCCATGCCGGGATCTTCATTGTATTCCTTCATAAGGGCTTCAAAGTCCTCGCCGGCGTTTACCTTGTCCAGCACTTCCTGCGCAAGGGCCTTGTAGTCCCTGTCCTTCTTGTCCTCATCGGCATTCTCGGCGTTCTTGATGAGTATATGCTTTACGTAGTACAGTCCCGAGGGGGCTACCAGCGGCTTGAGATTGCCGTAGTAGGAATAGTAGCTCTCATCGGTATTGTACTGGGAGGGATCCTTTTCGTAAGCCTCCTTATCGGCTGCGAGCTCCTTGTCGTAGCGGGCCTGTATTTCCTCGTCGGTAGGCTCTGCTATGTTAGAGTAATGCTCGTTCAATATTTTCTGGCCCAGGGCTTCGTCAACATACTGCTGCTCCATATCGGCGAGTATTGCCGCAAAGGAGTAGCCGTTGGCCTTGTACGCCGCGTCAAAGGCCTTTATGGCGTTCTCGCGGCGCTCCGTCTCGTCCTCTATTTCGCTGTCCTCATACTGGCTGAGATAGCTGTTGGCGGCTGTAAGGGCGTTCTCCTTGGCCTCGTTCATCTCTTCCTCGGTGAGCTCCATGCCCAGCTTATGCGCCTCCGCCACAGGTACTACGGAATTCACCAGCATATCCATTATCATCTGGCGGCCGTCCTTCGCGGTCTCGGAGTTGCTGGTATCTATGATGCCATACTGGGCATAGGTGCTGAATGCATTGTAAAATGTGGAATACAGTATCTCAACGTCGCCTACCTTTGCAACTACGGGATCCTGCACAACTGCGCTGCAGCCTGCAAAGGCACAGGCAACCATTATAACGGTCATCACCGCCGCAAGCACTCGGAGGATACGGTTGTTCTTAAGCATTGAAAATCTCCTTATCTCTTGTTGATAGCCCGATAAACAGGCAGTATACAAACCTTATTTATTTTATACTTTAGCACCTGCCATGTCAACGGAATAACGGTCTGTTTTAAAAAATGCCGCAATTTTTCCGTTCATGCGGCTGCGGATTGTCACCCATTAAAAATTCCAATGGTCAAAACCGGCTGTTTTTATATAAAATTATGATAAAGGCTTTATTTTTAGCCGCCATATGGGTTATCCTTATAGTGAAAAGCGTTTTATTCGGGGGGTGATACCGCCAATGAAAAATCTGCCAAACATACTCACGCTTGTGCGCATAGCCTGCGCCGGGGTATTTGCCTATTTCTTCGTCTGCCATCAGTACAACGCCTGTGTGATAACTTTTATCATATCTATGGTCAGCGATGTGCTGGACGGAGCTATCGCAAGAAAATACGGCTGCGTATCCGATCTCGGCAAGGTACTGGATCCCCTTGCAGACAAGATAACGCTTCTCGTGGTATCAGTCTGCTTCTATACCGAGGGCTGGATAATCTGGCCCATGCTTGCCGCCGTGATAATAAAAGAAAGCCTTATGATAATCGGCGGGCTGATAATGCTCCGCTCCAATGTGGTGGCTTATTCCGACCGCTTCGGCAAGGCCTCCACCGTGCTGTTCTGCGCCAGCATAACCATGGCGCTTCTGGAAAAATCCCCGCTTCCGCTGCTGCTTCGCCGTATATGCGGCCTCAGCACCGCGCTGTTCTGTATGTCCATAGTATGCTCCTTCATAGCCCTCGGCCACTATGCGCGCACGCAGTTCATGCGCCGCAAGGCATAGCCTCCTGCCGTAAAAACGCCGGCCGCCTCGCATGGGTGCTCATAAGACAGTAATTCTAAAAATGACGATTATGGCATCTGTCAGGCAGGGTTGGGAACGGAATAACGGGTATCCGGTGAGCGCCGGATACCCGCTATTTTTTTGCCGTTACGAAAAGCAATAGATTTATTCACAGCTTTCAGGTATAATGTTCTTAAATCAATCCTATCCCATCCATTCCGAGATTTTTTCAAAAAATCTCAAAAAAGTTTGAAAGTATTGGAACAATTCGGCCCTTCTCATGCCATATATAGTAGAGGGCTGAATGCAGAAGCGATTGGAGGTGACGTTGATGGACAAGCAGACAGGCCCGAACGATTTTCTTGTGGTGCTGCCCGGTGAGATCATCGAGATACCGCAGGACAGCGACAAGTCATGGCTGACCCTGTTTTACAGCTTACCGCGAGAGCTTGCGGAGAAGTGGAAGCCAGCCTATGAGCTGCCACGCTGCCCGTATGAGGTCTTGCGGACGGACAAGTATGACCGCGTTGTATGTGATGATATGTTCAAGCTGCTTGTGTGGGATTGCTACGCATGGTGTGCATGGCAATTCTTTCAAGTGAAAGACCGCAAGGGCAACTACCACGACATTCCCGGTAGCTGGAACCAGTACGCAGGATATTTCCCTTTGTGGCGGCTGTCGTACAGCATCATCCCCTACATCCGCATGAAATTTGAGCAGAACGGATTGGGTTTCCAGAACCTATACAACATCCCGCAGGGCGTGGAGGTGCCGTGGCTGACCTATCAGCAGTTCAGCAATCTGGTCGGCAATGTCACCGACATGGTGATTGCGGAACAGGACTGGCAGCCGATGATCGACGCGATCTGGGAGAACCGAACCGTGGAGGACTACGAAACCACCAGTAGCACCGTCAAGACGGATTTCATGCGAAAGTGGCACCATAACCGCTCCGGCAAGGCTATTTCTCTTGACGAGATGATGGAGAATGAGGACGGCGATATTTTTGAGGTTGCCGATCCTCGCGGCGAGTTTGAGCAGAAGGTTATCTCCGAAATGCAGATTGCCGCCTTTGCCGAGCAGAGCATCAGCGGGAAAGACCGGGAGATATTGAAGCTGCGCATGGACGGCTTGACCGAGCAGGAGATTGCAGACAAGGTTGGCTACAAGACCGCCAGCGCAGTCCATAAGCGGATCGCCAAAATTGCGGGAGCCTATGAGGACTATGTGACAGCGGAGTATCAGAAGTATTTGGACAAGTAAACAGACGCAGAAGCAGCAGCAATTACCGAAAAGGTAGCTGCTACTTTTTCATGCGGGAAAGGAGATTTTATGAGCAGAGAACCGTTTGAAGCCATGCCCGATGTGATGGACGCAAAGCAGCTTGCCGAAGCGTTGCAGATTTCCAAAGCGGGCGCATACAACCTTTTGAGCAGCCCAGACTTCCCAACCTTGCGGATCGGCGGGCGCAAATTGGTGATGAAAAATGAGCTGGTGGAGTGGCTGAAAAGCCGCACAAACAGAACACCATGAAAATGCAGTCAAGAGCTGGAAAAGTGGCAAATCAGTCGATAGCACAAGGCGAAACGAACTCCACATCGTTTAGGGCGTTTCCATCGAAAAATCGTGTCTCTTTTCCAATTCAAGAGCTGGGAAAAATCCATGAAAATCAGGAGGTTTTATGAGAACAGGGCTTACCAAGAAGCAAAAGACAACCGTGATCTATTTTGACGAGTATAGCCGTATCATTGAGGTGCAGACGCACAACACCAATCTCAAAAAACGGCTGACAGCATTTGCGGCAAAGTACCCGCAATGCTGCCGCCAGACTGACGATGACGAGCAAGGCAGGCTGACCTTTGAGATCGAAAAAGGTAGATTGAGTTTTCGGCTGACCGCACCGTATAGTGAGAAACGACGAAAGGCGGCAAGTGAGGGGGCAAAACAGAGTTACAGAAATAATTTGAAGTGAAATATTGGCACCGTATGTTATAATAAAACAATAAGGGGTGCGATTGACACAGAGAGTACAAATCTGCGCTATACAATAGTGATGAAAGGGGGAAAGGTCTTATGAATGGCAAGATCTTGATTGTAGAAGATGAAGAAAAGCTTCGGGAAGTATTATGCGACTATTTTAGAAGCAAGGGAGATGTCCCTATCGAGGCGGAAAATGGTGTACAGGCTCTCGAATTGCTTGATGAGAATGAATTTGACGCTGTGTTGCTCGACATTATGATGCCAGAGTTGGACGGGCTTTCTGTATGCCGTGCTGTTCGTAGAACAAATGACGTTCCCATTATTTTTCTTACCGCCTTGTCTGCCGAAGAAGATAAGCTACTTGGCTATGAATTAGGTGCCGACGATTATGTGACAAAGCCATTTACCCTGTCCGTCCTTTATGCAAAAACAATGGCGCTAATTAAACGTAATCAAAGAAATATCCTTTCTGGAGATCGGATGCAAGTCGGTGGTATTACACTTGAAACATCCACAAGGCGGGTCTTTGCAGGAAAAGCTGAAGTAGTGCTTACTCCAAAGGAATATGTGCTGTTGCATTGCCTGATGCAGAACAAGAATATGGTCATGAGTCGGGAACAGTTGTTGGTCAAGTGTTGGGGATATGACTATGAAGGGGAAGCACGGGCGGTAGATACCCACATCAAACGATTGCGTGAAAAGCTGGGAGTGTATGCGGGCTGCATCAAGACGGTCATTAAGGCTGGCTACAGACTGGAGGGATAAAGATGAAAAAGAAAAAACACACTCGTTCCCTTGCTGCTATTGGTGCTCGCCTCGGTATATTTATTTTCTCCCTCTGGTTTCTGTGTATGTCAATTCTCACATGGGGAACAGCACAATACGTGTTTAGCGACTTAGCTACTGGTGGAATTGATTATGCAGAATATGCTTTAATGTCTGGCAGGCTTGATGATTGGTTTTCTTTGGATGACGAATATGCGCAGAGCCGTCACAATGTACCTGGTGCCCTTGAGTATAACATGAACATGGCTATTGCCTGTGCAAAGCGAGGACTTATCTCTCCCAGATTTGATGGCTACCCATCCATGGAAAAAACCTTTAGTGTATTTAATGACCAATACATTGATTGTGATACAGCCATAGTCTTTTTAGATAAAGAAGGGAACATATTGCGAGAAAGTAGTGACTTTGCCTATTTCAGCTACATACCACAGAATCAGTGGGAGGCTGGAGTGGATGAAACATCTGCTTGCGGCTGGATTGACCTCAACAATGAAGCAGACCCCCGCTATTCTATTTTTAGAACTGCTTACGTTGGAACGAATGATTTGTATGATTTGAATATTATCCGTATCACCGGCTATATGGACGGTTCCCGAATTGAGCCGCTGGCGATGGCTTTTTCCACACTTGGGGCGTACTATAACGCTTTGGATGCGGCCAGCCCCGGATGGAATACTGAGAGCGAGCCGGGCAGTTCGGAAATGATTGTATCGGAGGATGGAAAATCGGCAACCGTTTCCGTGACGGGAGGAAAGAGCGCCACACCGCCGTATTCTGTAAGTGAACTGGATGCCATTGGACTTTTAGAGTGGGATGAGCGGTTTGATTATACGGCACAAGCTGACCCCACAAAGGAACTGGTGACCATATATGCAAGTCGGCCGGAAATGACACTTTATGAGCCGGATGGTCCGGTCCGGTATCAGACAGAAAATTATGATAATTTGCTGGCCCTACTGAAAACGATGGGATACTACAAGGATAAAGGCAGAAATACATTTTACTCTGGCGCTTCCCAATTTGACCTGTGGAACATGGTCGTATTCAGTTCTGCTGGTATTTATGATCTGCGGGACTATGTCCCGGATGGCAGCGAACCATTCCCCGATGCAGAATATACGGTTATGACTGCTATGCAGGCAAGTCCCTTAAAGATTGCCATGTCTTTTCTGCGTAATATGTACCTAATTACATTTAGCGTTGCGTTGCTGGGATTCTTATACATTAACAGTAGAGTGCGGAAACATTTAATTATCCCGCTTCAAATGATGAACGAGGGGATAGCTTCAAATTGGACGCACATCTCTACATTGAACGAAAAAGCGCCAAAGTGGAAAGAACCGTATGAACTGTGGGAACATTATCGTCAGACGCAGGATGCCCTCCAGAACAATAAGAACGAAATCACACGCTTGAACACCGCTTTGGAATACGCCAAAACCGCGGAGCAGAACCGGCGGCAGATGACTTCTAACATTGCCCACGAATTGAAAACCCCGTTGGCCGTGATCCACAGCTATGCGGAAGGTTTGAAAGAACACATTGCAGAGGATAAGCGTGACAAATATATCGATGTCATTCTTTCGGAGGCAGAACGCACTGACAGCATGGTCTTAGAAATGCTTGACCTCTCGCGTTTGGAAGCGGGAAAGGTCAAACTCTCCCGCGATGATTTCTCACTTGTGGAATTAACGCGCTCGATCTTTGAAAAGTTGGACAAGACAGCACAAGCAAAAAAACTCCAGATCGAGTTTAGTTTTCCGGACAACTTTACGATTACAGCCGATGAAGCTCGTATTGCGCAAGTTGTTGAAAACTTCGCCACGAACGCCATCAAGTATACTTCTGTCGGTGGACACGTCGGCGTAAGGATTCAGGCAGGACATTCAGGTGTCGTTTTCAGCATTGAAAATGAGTGTGAGCCGTTATCCAACGAAGCACTTAGCCAGATATGGGATACATTCTATCGAGGCGATGAGGCTCGTTCTGGTGAGGGTACGGGGCTTGGGCTTGCTATTGCAAAGAATATCGTAGAACTCCACGGTGGAAAATGCTCAGTACGAAACACAAAAGCGGGAGTTGAATTTAGATTTACAATTAAGCAGTAGAAGAATCCCTTTGGAACAAAGGGCGCACTTCTATACAGGGGCAAGCCCTGTATGTGCGCTCTGCGAGGCAGGCAGTCCAAACACACGAATATTCGGGCTGTTTTGCGTCACTCCGTTCCGTACAAGGGGCTGCACCCCTTGCGCCGCTAAGCGGCTATCCCTGCGGACTTGCTATCTGCGAACGATTTTAACAAACCATTCGCAGATAGCAAGTATGATTGAAAGGAGCATCTATGAAGCGAGACATGGAGCTTGTTCGGCTCATTCTTTTGAAAATTGAAGAAGAATACCGTTCAACAGCGATTTATAATTTGAACATTAGTGGCTACGACATGGAAACTGTCGCCTATCATTGCAAAATATTAAATGAGGCTGGGCTGATTTCTGATTACGGTGCTCAGTATGCGGATAACAGTTTATGGAGTTTCGGCGTAGGCTCTTTAACATGGGAGGGCAATGATTTTCTTGATAAAATCCGAGATAACTCCCAATGGAAAAAGGTTAAAGATGTAATTGCGCAAAAAGGACTGCCCCTTGTTATCGAAACAATTAAAACTATTTCCTCTGCGTTTGTGACAGCCGCAGCAGAGGGAGTAGCAAACTCCATCATTAAAAACGGAGGAACACCGCAATAAAGAATCTGTTCTATATCGTTACATAGACCGTCTACAAAAAAGTAGGCGGTCTTTTTATATCCCCACACTTAAAATCAAGGAGGTCATGCACTATGGCAAAACAGAAAACCATCCCTAAACTGGAAGTTGAGAAAGCAGAAAATGAACGAAAGCTCTCGCAGCTCCAACACAAAAAGCAGCAGCTTGAAAACCGCATCGCTTACTATGAAAAAGGTGATCGGCGCAAGCGGGCGCACCACCTTATCACCCGTGGCGCAGCCATTGAAAGTGTCGCATCGCTGACAAAGGTTTTGACCGAAACCGAGTTTTACGCCTTTGCTGAAAAAGCTCTTGCCGTCCCGGAGATCAAAGGCTTGCTTATGGAAGCGGTCAACGAACACAACCGGGCTGAACAGAAAGAGAGGTGTTGAGTATCGCTCTATATCATTTCCATGTGACGCAAATCAAGCGCAGCGCAGGACAATCCGCTATTGCATCTGCCGCCTATCGCTCCGGTGAAAAGCTGCACAGCGAATACTACGGCGAGGACAGCGACTACACCAAAAAGGGCGGCGTAATCTGTTCAGAAATCCTGCTGCCGCCTAATGCCCCACCCTCTTTCTCTAATCGGGAAACGCTATGGAATGAGGTGGAGAAAGCGGAACGAGGAAAGAAAGCGCAGCTTGCATACAGCTTTGAC
>OGPH01000686.1_pt1 | contig 32808 bp, 25 predicted proteins | sample 1552891 | NCBI WGS metagenome assembly OGPH01 (sample SAMEA2580272, study PRJEB22360) | human gut metagenome | biome: human gut; feature: human-associated habitat; material: faeces | place: Denmark | collected 2008/2010 | reverse complement strand
GGTCGCCCCAAGGCCCCCCGCGGTCTCCCCCCGGCCCGCCGTATCCGGAAATGCGGGAACCCTTTTTCCGGCAGACGCGCCGGTTCAGAGGAAGGCTGCGGATACCAGGCATTGCAGCGTGGAAATCGCGCTGGGGATCCATCATGCCCTGGGGAGCGGGAAAGGTTTCCCGAAAAATTTTCTTTTGCTGGCAGGCTCCTATGCGCTGAGCGTCATTCTGTTTCTCTCCTTCAGCGTGCTGCCGGATATGGGAAAGCATGCGGTCAATCCGCTGGATCCGGCCGCTCCGGATCTTTCCATCCTAAGCGCGGAAAATACCTGTTCCCTGTCCCGGCAGCTGGCTGACCGCCTTGCCGAAGAAGAGGCGGTAAAGCGGGTTTATGGAAGAAGCTTTGCCTATGACGTTCCCGCTTCCTGGGAAGGGACGCAGGGCAGCGTCTGCCTGTTTTCTTATGAGGAGAACCAGCTTCAGTGGGCGCAGGATGATCTGCTTGTGCCGTCGAAGAAAACAGGGGAATCCGTGAAGGCTGCGCGTTTCACGAAGGCTTCGCACTTCACGAAAGCTGCGCATTTCACGAAGGCTGCGCAGGTGATGGACGCGGTACAGGAGGGGGAGGGCGTGCTTGTGGTTTTCGGCTATGAGGGACAGTTTGACCTTGCGGAGGGGGATGTGATTTCCCTGCAGCTTTCCGGAGAAACAAGGGAGGTGACCGTCCTGGGCGTGCTGTCAGATACCCCCTATACCACGGAAGGCGAAACCCAGGTGATCTGCTCGGAGGAGCTGTTTGCGGAGCTGACCGGAATGGAGGACTATACCGTTATCGACATGCAGCTGAAAAGAAATGCTTCGGATGAAGACGTACAGCGCATCCGCGCGATCGTGGAGGAGACGGAAGGGGCCGATGCAGTCGTCTTTTCCGACCGGAGGCTGAGCAACAGCGAGGCGGTCGGCGCCTGGTATTCCCTGATGCTGATCGTATACGGCTTCCTTGCCGTGATCGCCCTGATCAGCCTGGTTCACATCATCAACAGCACGGACATGGGCGTGTCCGCCCGCCTCCGGGAATACGGCAGAATGCGTGCCGTGGGAATGACGGTGGACCAGCTTGTGAAAATGGTGGCGGCCGAGACGCTGACCTGTTCCCTTACGGGCGTCCTCGCCGGCTGTGCGGCGGGGCTTCCCCTGAACTGGCTGCTCTATGAGAGTCTGGTGACCGCACAATGGGGAGCCGCCTGGTATTTCCCCGTCATTCCGCTTCTGGTCATCCTGGCCGTCACCGCCCTGTCCGTCCTGCTCGCCATATACGGCCCGACACAGCGCATCCGCGCCCTGTCCGTGACGGAGACCATCGGGGCGCAGTAAAGGGAAGACAAAAAACAGAAAACATCCGGACCATGCGAAAGACAGAACATGCCCTGCCCCCGGAACAGACGGGATGCAGGGCATGTTTCCCGTCAGAAAGAAAGGCCTGTTATTTCAATGTTTTTCCGTAATATTCCACATCAATTACTGTCCCGTCCGGATAATGTTCCTGATCCGATTTTATCCACTCGGTAAAGCCATAGTGGGCATAGATCGCCCTGTTTTTCTTTTCGTCAGGTTCCACGCCAAGGGTGGCCCTGGTAAATCCCCTATGCCGCAGATCATTGATCATAAAGTGAAACAGCCTGGAAAAATATCCCTTTCCCTGAAAGCCGTCAATGGTTCGGAACGCGGACAGGTAGACGGTATGGCTGTCAACCAGACCGGAGCTGTTCTGTACAATATCCGGGTGGAGCATCGCCGTTGCCTCACAGATAATGGTTCCTTCCAGGATCCCATAGTAAGGGATGATATAACCCTGCCTGTAATTTTCCATGTTCCGCTTCTTCCAGACGATCCAGTTTTCCCTGTCAGCTCCGCTGTGCGCAATCTCATAGTCCCATTTGGTGTTCATTTCCTGAAGAGACGCGATCTTACAGATAAAAGGTTCACCCATTCTTTTTCCGCCTTTCAAAATCCGGTTTCCCGTTGTACCCGCTGGCCTGAGTGTAGCATATCTTCCACCCGGAGGCAATCGCCGTTTTGGAGCGGCTGTTCCGGAGCGGATCTGGAACCGTCTGCACAGAGGGAATTAAGCTTGCCGCTTTCTGTGGATCGGAGTATAATGCCCTTGAAATACGGGGGGAGCGGCAAATCGAAAATTCGGCGCGCGTTTCTCAGCGCAGAAACACTTCGGAGCGGAGGAAACAATGCATCTTACAAAAGGAAGGCCAAAAGAGCTTTCCGGCAGGACGGCCCGGGAAATCCGGGTCTACGACCTGCTGGATGAGCTGAATATTTCATATGAATATGTGGATCATGAACCCATGCGTTCCATGCAGGACTGCCTGGAGGTGGACAGCATCCTGAACGCGGCGATCTGCAAAAACCTGTTTCTATGCAATCACCAGAAAACAGCATACTATCTGCTGATGCTTCCGGGAGAGAAAAAGTTCCGTTCCGGAGAGGTTTCCCGGCTGGCCGGAAGCTCCCGCCTGTCCTTCGCGCCGCCGGAGGACATGGAACGCCTGCTGGATTTAAGCCCGGGCTCGGTCAGCGTGATGGGACTGATGAACGATCGCGAAGGACGGGTGCAGCTTCTGATGGATGAAGAGATTCTGACGCAGGAATATTTCGGCTGCCATCCCTGCGTCAACACCACCAGCCTCCGGCTGTCCGTCAGGGATCTGACAGAAAAAATCCTGAAAAAGATCAGGCATGAACCGATGCTTCTTCATCTGTCCTGATTGCCGGAGGGCATCTGTCCTGACATTTTTGCAGTTTTGTCCAGACAGGCGGAAAAGATTAACAGTGTCAAACGGGAAAAAAATCTGCTATCTTTATTTCTGTAAAAAGAGAAAAGGAGTTGACCGAATATGAGAACAGATAAAATAAAATGGACAGAACTGATTACAGGCATCCTGCTGATTCTTCTTGGGATATACAGCCTGATCCGTCCGGTGGGAATGCTGACCGGAGTGACCGTCATCTACGGGCTGTTTGCAGTGATTACGGGTATCGCGGATATTGTTTTCTATGTCCGGATGGAGCGCAGGACGGGATTTGGTCCGGCGGTATCCCTGGTGACGGGTATTTTTAGCGTTCTCGCCGGTATCCTGATTCTGTGCAACATCGATGCGGGCCGGTGGGCCATTGCAATTTTGTTCCCGATCTGGTTCATTGCGCACTGCCTGTCAAGGCTGTCCCACCTTTCCCTGATCCGTCTGACGGTGGGGGACGCATATTACTACTTTACGCTGGTCATCAACATTCTGGGACTGGTACTGGGAATTCTGATGCTGTTTAATCCTTTTGCAGCCATGCTTTCCGTCAGCTGGATTATCGGAATTTATCTCATTCTGCTGGGAATGGACAGCCTGATGCTGGCGATTGTGCTGTTTGGACTGCGGTGAAGCAGCGTATGTCGGTATTGATTATGTAAAAAAGGCTCCATATCAGAAAAACGTTCTGCTGTTGTTCTGATGTGGAGCTTTTAAATGGGTTTCGGCTGTTGCGAGGATTGATTTATTTTTACATTTACCAATCCTTCGGGTACCTGTTCATGGGAAATAAGGATGGTAATCCGTTGGTTGCGTTCCCGTTGGAGGCATTCATAAATTGCGTTGGCGGCCTCCCTGTCAATATCGCTGCAAACTGCATCCAGGATAAGGACATCGGCACTGCTGAATAGTGCTCTGGCGAATGCTATTTTCTGTTTTTCGCCACCGGATAAGTTTGCGCCGCCCTCTAAAATTTTTGATTCGAAAGATTTTGTTGCGAAGATGGATTGCAGCAAGGGTTCATGCAGAAAACGTGTTTCCATTTCTTTAGTCGGCGCAGTGTTAAGAAATAGATTATCATGAAGTGTACTTTTTCCGCACCCGCTGGGACCGCACACCTGTGCAATGTCTCCTTTCTTTAAAGAGCAATGTGCGTCAAATGGAATCTTCTTCCCCTGTACACAAAGGGTACTTACATTAAAACCGGTTTGATTTAGTTTTGCGCCGACAATCGCTCCCAGTTTTGAGAAATACAACGGAAGAATAATAGAAGTCATAATCAGCGTATATGGGCTGGAATCGTTGGAAAAGAAACGATATACGATGGTCATCAGTATGAATGTTCTGACAACATCGTTCATGCTATTGCTGTTCAATTTGAAAAAGTTGGACTATTTCATAGTTGCCTCGTATGCTGTGCGAGTTTTCTTCCAGGTGTTCATACCTGGAAACGTGGTAACGTATACTGGAAGAATGGAAAGGATGAAATTTTAGGTATAGTTGGATGAAATAAAAACGGAGCTGATGTGCCCAAAAGGCAGCAACAGCTCCGATAAACTACCTGAGTGAAACCGCATTATCGAATCCATTTTACCCGGGAAGCATCATAGAAGCCCCGTGCCTTCGGCGCTTCATCCGCTTTTCCTACGGCGATAACTGCCAGCGGAATGCCGGTAACATCCAGGATTTTCTGAAGCGCTTCAGAACGCTTCATTACAGGATAACAGCCGCACCAGCAGGTTCCATAGCCCAGCTCGGCGGCCTGTAGGAGCAGATTCTCTATGGCCGCTCCGCAGTCCTGCGGCCAGAAGCCTTCACAGATGCCCTCCTGACAATCGGGCCTGCCGCAGACGATGATGGCGAGGGAAGCTGTCTGCAGCATCTGGGTATAGGGGTGAATTTCCATAATCTGTGCCAGCACATCCCGTTGTTCCACAACGACAAATTCCCAGGGCCTGCGGTTGCATGCGCTGGGCGCCATCATTGCGGCTTCCAGGAGCTGTTCGATATGCTCCTGCGGAATCAGGAAGCCTTTCTCGTATTTTCGGATGCTTCTTCTTGATCTGATCGCTTCTGAAGTGTTCATGGAATTCTCCTTTCCGGAGCACCGCCTGCCGCGGCTCTCCATTCCTGCCGTTTTTTTAGGATTATTTGCCGATATGCGGGCTTTACTGAAAATCAAAAAGATTCAGGCCGATTTCTTCGCTGAATTTCCGTTCCACCGTGCCGGGGATCAGGTTCAGGACGATTTCTGCGGTGGCGCTGATGACTGCCCGGTTCAGGTGTCCGCCCACCACATGGCCTTTCGCGTCTCCGGCGGCAAAGTGGGCGTGCAGATAAGGCGTTCCGTCTTTGGTGGTGAGGGTTCCCGTCAGGGAAACGATTTCATAGGGGCCTTCAAACGAGTTGGCGTGATACTCCTTTGTCTGCGTGTCAAACACACCTACCGTGAGAGCGTTGACCGCACCAAGGCCGCTGATCTGAGCCAGCCGGATTCCTTCCTTTTGGGCGAGAGCCAGAAGCTGTTCGCAGATTTCCTCACCCGGATCGAGCCGGACGAGAAAAGTGGTGTCAAATTTCCGATATTCCATGTCAGGTCCTCCTTTTCGTCGCCATCAGGCGACAATACATTTGTAGAAGAACGGCAACCGCCATTCTTCGGCACGAACGATGGTTATGCTGATTCCCATATCTTTCTGATTTCCGTCATCATCCAGGAAACATCCCGGCTGTAATCCAGATGCATCTCATCTGCACTGCCGGATACAGATGCTTCCATATCCCGGATTTCGTAACGCAGGGCGTCTGCAGAGGAGCCCAGCTCCACCGTTTCCCGGCGGCCGTCTTCGGTGAAGGTGATCACGGCTCTGTCGGCGCGGGGATATTCCTGAATTTCGATGAAGCCCTTCTCAAATGCCGCCATGCCGCGCTTGGGCTGTTTGGCATGAAGGGTCAGCGCGGCTGTGGCCATTTCGTCCGCCCCGTTCATCAGAAGGATTCCCACCTGCTCATCCACGCCGCTTGGCGCGTATTTTACCTGTGATGCGATCCGGTCCGGACAGCAGGACATGAACCAGCGGATAAAGGAAAGGGCGTATACGCCGATGTCCCAGAGCGCTCCGCCTGCCAGATCAGGATTGAAAAAGCGGTTCGTCATGTCGTATTCCTTGAAGCTGCCGAAATTCATCTGAATCATGCAGAGCTTTCCAAGCGCGCCGCCTTCCGCAATTTCCCGCAGCCTTTTATACAGCGGCATGTGATAGATGGTCATGGCTTCCGCCAGAACCAGACCGCGTTCTTCTGCCAGAGCCTGCGCCTCCTTCAGTTCTCCGATATCCAGCGTGATGGCTTTTTCGCACAGGACATGTTTTCCATGCCGGAGCGCCTCGTTGATGTAGCCGCTGTGGGTATTGTGCGGCGTGGCGATATAGACGATGTCCACATTTTCATCGGTGAAAACGTCAGAAATCCGTTCATATACCCTGGGGATGCCGTATTCTTCTGCAAAGGCGGCAGCCTTTTCGTATGTCCGGTTTGCGACGCCGTACAGCGTCCGGCCTTCCTGACGCATGGCCTGTGCGAACTGGTGGGCGATATCACCGCATCCAATAGTAACCCAGCGGTAATTTTTCATGGGATGATTCCTTCCTTATCATAAATTCTGCAGCTGCAGGATACCTTCATCCTAAAGCGGATTTTCGGGTTTGTCAATGCGGGCGGCGAGAAAACGAGCTCGGCTTCTCCAGCGGACAGATGTATGAAAATACTTGCTGCCTCTCTGCGGTAACAGTAAAATAAAGAAAATACCTGTTAAAATATCGGAATTTTCCATGCTGAGGGAGGGAAGTACGATGGATGAAAATGCAGAATTTCTGACCAATAGGCCTCTGAAGGTGAAACAGATTGTCCAACTGCCGCTGCAGGCCGACTGCGCGTCTGTGAACAGGAACGAAAAAATCATCAGCTGGATCATAAAACGAGCAGAAGAGGAATATGCCGACGACGTGGACATGGTTCTTGCCTATGGCTCCTCCATCAACGGTACGGCACATGAAAAATCGGACGTGGACTGCTATTTTATCCCCAGAACGGAACGGGGATACGGCTTTGGCACGGATTTCATCCTGGAAGGCGTGGGCTATGATATTTTCCCAATGAGCTGGGAACGGGTGGAAAACATCGCGGACATGAATGAGGTGCTTCTGCCCTGTGTGGGTGATGTGCGGATTCTGTATGCCCGGACAGAAGAGGAAGAGAAGCGGTTTGCCGGTCTGCAGGAAAGACTGACCTCTCATCTGCGTGATGCCTCCTATACCGGGAAAAAAGCGGAAGAGCAGTTTGCCTTTGCCTGCAGTCTGTATGAGCAGATGCTTTCCGCCGGCAGTCTGACAGATGTGCGTATCTGTGCGGGCTATCTCATCATGGCGCTGGCGGATGCGACGGCCTACCACAATCAGGACTATTACCATTTCGGTCTGAAAAGACAGTATGAGGATCTGAAAAGATTTCCGAAAAAACCGGAAGATTTCATGGAAAATTATCTTTCCGTAATCCGGGCGCAGGACGGGGAGCAGCCCCGGCGCTGCTGTCTCAGAATGTTGAAGTCGGTAAGCGAATATATGGGGTGGAAGATTTGTATAGAGGAAGAGCCGGAGGAAGAGATGGCGGAGACTTCTGTGAAAGAGCCGGATTATGCGGGACTGGCTGTCCTGTATGAAGAAATCAGCTCCACCTTCCAGAAGATTTATGTCAGCTGTGAAAAGAAAGACTGGGTGCTGGCTTTCCTGTCGGCGGTCTGCCTGCAGTACGAGCTGGAGGAAGCATCGCAGGAAAACGGCCTTCCGGATTATGATATTCTGAGTTCCTATGCGTATGACAATCTGCCTCGTCTGGCGGAGAGGACGAAGCAGGTGGAAGAGCAGTTTGTCCGGACGATTGAAGAGGGAGGCGGAAGGATCAGAAGGTTTGCGGATTTTGAGGAGCTGGAGCGGGCGGAGGTGTGAAAGTTATAGAAGAATACGGACCCGACAGAACCATTTGGATATTATCATTTGTAAAGAAAGTGGCGATAAAAAAGTGTCGATAAAAAATGGCGATAAAAATTCAATTTATCGACTTATACCTCTTTTTGTGCTATGATAGGCTGTATGACGTCCAGGGGCAGATACCTTTTGACCCTGGCACTGGGATCGTATTATTTTAGCACAGAAAGAGGTATTTTCGTGGAAAATACGACTGAAAACAGTAAAGAAAATAAGGATCAAAGGCCTTCCAGGAAGAGCTGCATCGGCGTGATCGCCCACGTTGACGCAGGGAAAACCACCCTGTCGGAAGCGCTCCTCTATCTGAGCGGGAGCATCCGGAAAGCGGGACGGGTGGACAACCGGGACGCCTTTCTGGATAATTATGTGCTGGAACGGGAACGGGGAATCACCATTTTTTCCAAGCAGGCGAGATTTCGCTGGAAAGACCTGGCGGTTACCCTTGTGGACACGCCGGGACATGTGGATTTTTCGGCGGAGATGGAACGAACCCTGCAGGTGCTGGATGCGGCTGTGCTGGTCATCAGCGGCTCGGACGGGATTCAGGGGCATACCAGGACGCTCTGGTATCTGCTGAAGCGATATGGGATTCCCACCTTTCTTTTTGTCAATAAGATGGATCAGCCGGGCTGTGATAAGGCCGCCCTTCTGGCGGAACTGAAGGAGGGGCTGGGCGAAGGCTGCGTGGATTTTTCTGCCGGAGAGGATTCCGGATTTTATGAGGAAATCGCCACATGTGCAATCGATTCGGAGGAGGCGCTGGAGAACTTTCTGGAAACAGGGCGGGTGGAGGAAGAAACGATCCGGGAGCTGATTGAAAAAAGAACTCTGTTTCCCTGTTATTTTGGCTCCGCCCTGAAGCTGGAGGGCGTTTCGGAGCTGCTGGACGGGCTGGCGAGGTGGCTTCCGATGCGCGTCTGGCCGGATGCGTTCGGCGCAAGAATCTATAAGATCACCAGAGATGCGCAGGGAAACCGGCTGACCTGGATGAAAATCACGGGAGGAAGCCTAAAGGTGAAAACCATGCTGACGGGCGGACAGGCGGAAGAGGCATGGGAAGAAAAGGTCAACCAGATCCGTATCTATTCCGGAGAAAAATATGAGCTGGCCGGGGAAGCGGAGGCGGGAGAGGTCTGCGCCGTTACCGGCCTGACCCGGACGCATCCGGGAGAGGGACTTGGACGGGAGCGGGAAGGGAGTATGCCGCTTCTGCAGCCGGTTCTGACCTATCAGATCGAGCTTCCCCCGGACTGTGAGGCGGCTGTGCTGCTGCCCAAGCTGCGCCAGCTGGAGGAGGAAGAGCCGCAGCTTCATATCGTATGGAATGAAGCGCTGCAGGAAATTCACGCGCAGGTCATGGGCGAGGTGCAGACGGAGATTTTAAAGCACCTGATCCGGGAACGCTTCGGCGTGGAGGTATCCTTCGGAACCGGAAATATTGTATACAAGGAAACGATCGCGAATACAGTGGAGGGTGTGGGGCATTTTGAGCCGCTGAGGCACTATGCAGAGGTGCATCTGCTGCTGGAGCCGGGAGAGCCGGGCAGCGGGCTGACGGTGGCTTCCGTCTGCAGCGAGGATGAACTGGACCGGAACTGGCAGCGGCTGGTGCTGACCCATCTGAAGGAAAGGGAGCATCCCGGCGTACTGACGGGAGCGGCCGTCACAGATCTGAAGATCACCCTGCTTTCCGGCCGCGCCCATCTGAAGCATACGGAGGGCGGAGACTTCCGGCAGGCCACCTACCGGGCGGTGCGGCAGGGGCTGATGCAGGCGGACTGTGTACTTCTGGAACCATGGTATGACTTCCGGCTGGAGATCCCGGGGAACATGGTGGGCAGGGCTATGACGGATATCGAGCGGATGCATGGAACCTTCCAGCCTCCGGAACTGTTCGGGGAGAGGGCAGTGCTTTCCGGCCATGCCCCTGTGGCGACCATGCGGGACTATCAGAAAGAGGTGATCGCCTATTCCAGGGGAAACGGCAGGCTCCATGTTACGCTGAGGGGATATGAACCCTGTCACAACACGGAAGAAGTGATGGAGCAAAGCGGCTATGATCCGCTGCGGGATACGGAGAATCCTGCGGATTCCGTTTTCTGCTCCCATGGCTCCGGATTCGTGGTGCCCTGGGATCGGGTGCCGGATTATATGCATCTTCCGGCGCGCATGATCGCTGCAGATAGTACGGAAGAAAAAGAGGAAGACAGCGCGGAAGCGGCCGTGCAGACCATTTCCCGCAGGGAGCACGGCAGGAGGGAGGAGCGCTGGCTTGGAACGGATGAGATCGATGCGATCCTGGAGCGGACGGTTTCGGCGAATAAAAGGGACAAAAGTGCGCCGCGAAAAGACGGATGGAACCGACGCTACGGAAGAACTTCTGACTCTTCCGGCGCGGCGGGCACTGGAAGCTCTTTTGCAGCGGCGGGCGTTGGAAGCGCAGCTGCAAAGGGAAGAAAAAATCCCGTCAAGAGGGACAGGTATCTTCTGGTGGATGGATATAATATCATTTTTGCCTGGGAGGACTTAAGAAGCCTGGCGGATGTGAACATCGACGGCGCAAGGGGGAGGCTTTTGGATATCCTGTGTGATTATCAGGCCCTGGCGGGCTGTGAGGTAATCGCGGTGTTCGATGCCTACCGGGTGGCCGGCCATCAGACGGAGACCTTCGATTATCATAATATTCATGTGGTCTACACGAAAGAGGCGGAGACCGCGGATCAATATATCGAGAAATTCACGCATGAGAATGGGGTAAAATACGACATCACCGTCGCCACTTCAGACGGCCTGGAACAGATCATCATTCGGGGAGCGGGCAGCAGACTGCTGTCCGCCCTGGATCTGAAGGAGGAGATCCGCGCGGCCAAGAACCGGCTGCGGGAAGAGTATTTGGAAAAACAAAAAACTGGCCGCAACTATCTGCCGGATCTGCTGCCGGATGAGGCGCGCAGGCAGCTGGAAGGGCTGGGAGGGGATGGGCAGGTGTGAAGGAAAAGGCCCGTTCACGTTTGCTGATTGCGTACGCGCGACAGCGCGCAGATGGAGAAGGCATGAACAGTCCATCGGGACTGCGGGGGCCTGTAAGATGAAGAAGAGTCGGGAAGATTCCCGGCTGCGGAAGGGAACGAAAGACGAAATTGAAATTCCAGTATGATATACCAGCCTCCTTCTGGGGGCTGTTCCGGTCTGTGAACCGGGAAATCTATATAGAAGCGCTGCTTAGCATCAATGAAGAATATGAGTACAACAACTATTTCCTCAGCAAGGAGGCCTGTATCCAGATCCTGGCGGATATGTGCGCGGGCCATCGCCTGCGTCTGGAGAGAGAGGAGACGGAGACGGATGAGGATGTGCAGGAGACAGCGCCCAAACGGATCCTGAACTGGCTGCTGGGGGCGAAATGGCTGCGGAAGGTGGAGGATTATACCACCATGACCACCAACATCGTCATTCCGGATTATGCGGCCATTCTGATCGATGCGTTCCTGCAGCTTGCCAGCGAACCCATGGAGGATACGCAGATCTATATTCAGAACGTATACGCTACGCTTTTCTCATTCAAAAATGATTCCAGAATGAATCTTTCCATGTTAAAGACCGCCCTGGTCAATACAAAAAAGCTGAATAAGGCGCTGCAGGATATGCTGCATAATATGGACAAGTTCTTTGAACGGCTTCTGGATAAACAGAATTATGCAGAGCTGCTGAAGGAACATCTGGAAGGCTATGTGCAGGAAGTGGTGAATAAAAAATATCACATCCTCAAGACCAGCGACAACTTCTACATCTATAAAATGGATATCCGAAGATGCTTAAAGGAGATGCGGGAGGATGAAGCGTGGGTGGAGCGGATCCGGGCCAGGCAGGCCGCATCTGCAGCAGGTGTCTCCGGTGCCGGGGCATTCGGAACGGGCCTGTCCGGACGGGCTGGATCCGGGACGGAGCCGGATGTGCTTGATCTGATCGATCAGATTGAGCGGGGATTTGAGATGATTGAGCGGCGGATCGCCAACATGGACCGGGAACACAGCAAATATGTGCGCGCCACAGTGAGCCGGCTCAATTATCTGCTGAGCGAGGAAAGCGACCGGCACGGGCTTCTGATCCAGCTTTTGAATAAGCTCGGCGAACCGGAGGAAGAGGGCGAGATGGAAAGGCGGCTGCAGAAGGCGGCAGAGCGGATGAATCTGGGCGCCTGGGAAGTGCTGGCGGAGAGCCCCCTGTACCGGCGCAGGAGAAGGAAAAATTTCCTGGAAGAACTGGAACCGGAGGAAGAAGACGAGGAACTTTCCCGGGAAGAGATTCTGAGGCTGAACAAAATACGCCATCGGTTTACGAGGCGGCAGGTGGAAGAATTCATCGAAGAGAAGATGCAGGACGGCTGCCTGGATACCAGAAATCTGACTCTGTCAGGGGATGAAGAATTTGAAAAGCTGATCCTGGCATATGATTTATGCATGCGCAAAAACAGCAGTTTTGAAGTGACACAGGCTTCCGGACAGGTGGAGGACGGCGCCTATGCCTATCCGGCCATGCTGTTCGTAAAGAGAAAGGGGAAAACGGATGCTTGAGTATATAAAGGAACTGTCCGGCGAGGAACAGGACAGAATGCAGGAGGTGCTCGGACAGCTGTACCGCCAGACTTTCCTGTTGGAGAGAAAATATGATAAGCGTTCCGGCCGCCTTGTGAGCAATAAAGAGTATTATTTCTGCGAGCGGCATATGGAATTTTTGACGGATTATCTGGCCGTGGCGGGAATCGTCATCAACAGGGACACGGAATTGGGCGTGATCTCAATCCAGGGACTTTCCGTATTGGGAGAGCGGCTGCCGAAGCTGGCCACCATTTATGTGCTGCTGTTTAAGCTGCTTTATGATGAGCAGATGGCCTCTGTGTCCAACAGCGTCAATATCATCGCCACCTTTGGCCAGCTGAGCGCCAAGGCAGCGGAGTTCAGGCTCACCCGGAGCCTTTCTTCGATAACGGAGATCAGGCGCGCTCTGGCGGTTCTGAAGAAGTATCAGATGATAGAACCCCTGGATACGCTGGAAGAACTGGAGGAAAACAGCCGCATCCTGATCTACCCTTCCATCAATCTGGTGCTCATGCGAGAGGATGTGCGGCAGCTTCTGGAGACGTTCTCCGAGGAGGGAGAGCAGCAGGGACAAGAGGATTCGGACGAAGAAGGAATGGAAAGCGTGCCGGATGAGCCGGACGCAAAACCGGACGGCGGACGGGAAGGAGACTTGGAAGATGGAGAATAACAATCAGGCATTCAAGGCGGTCAGCCGGATCGTTCTGAATAACTGGCATTACATTGATCATAAGGTGCTTAGCCTGAATAAAAGCATCAACTTTTTCACCGGACATTCCGGAAGCGGAAAATCCACTGTGATCGATGCCATGCAGATCGTTCTGTACGCCAATACGGACGGCAGGGGCTTTTTTAACAAGGCGGCAGCGGATGATTCCGACAGAAGCCTGATCGAGTACCTGAGGGGAATGATTAATATCGGTGAAAATAACCAGGCCGAGTATAAGAGAAATCGGAATTTCTCCACCACCATTGTTCTGGAGCTGACCCAGACGGCGAGCCTGGAGAAGGAGTGCATCGGCGTGGCCTTTGATGTGGAGACGGCGACCAATGAGATCAGCCGGCTCTTTTTCTGGCATAAGGGCGGCCTCCCGGAGCATTTCTACCGGGTGGGAGGCCAGCTGGAGATGGAATCTGCCAGATCGGAAGAGGGCTTCCAGGTGAAAGAGGGATCCGGAGCAGTCCGGGCCATGACCATTTGGGAACTGAAAGAGTATCTGCAGCGCAGCCTGCCAAAGGGGGACTGGTTCTATACCTCCAATAACGAGCGTTTCCGGAGAAATCTGTATGATATCTATCTGGGCGGACTGGATATGGAGAAATTCCCGCGGCTTTTCAAACGCGCGATTCCCTTCCGCATGAACATCAAGCTGGAAGATTTCGTGAAAGAATATATCTGTATGGAGCAGGATATCCATATTGAGGATATGCAGGAGAGCGTGATCCTTTATGGGCGCATGCGGGAGAAGATCGAGGCGGCAGCGGAGGAGATCGCACAGCTTGAGGAAATCTGCCGGAAGTATGAGGAATACCAGGAAGGGAAAAAGAAGGAAGAAAGCCTTAAGTACCGCGGGCAGAGGCTGGAACTTCTGGCGCTGGAAGAACAGATCGGCGTGCTTCAGGGAAAGGTCGTGGAAGGAGGGCGTGATCTGGAGGCGCTGCGCGGACAGCTGGCCGAAGGGGAGAAGGAAAAGGAAGCCTGCGTGCAGGAGCAGGAGGAAATGAACCGGCAGATCATCGAAAGCGGCTATGCGCAGCTGGAAGAAAAATACCGGGCGCTGCAGGAGAATCTTGACCTGCTGGAGCGAAGCGAACGAAAGTGGGAAGCGATTTGTGCAAGGCTGAAGCAATGGGAGGAAGAGGAAGGAATTTCCAACCAGGCTCTCTGGGATCTGGAGAAATTCCAGAAGGGAAAGATTACGGGAGAAGAACTGCTGCGCCTGAAGAAGGAATTGGCTTCTCTTAAGGAAGAGGCGGAGCGTCAGCGTCAGGAAGCGGCATCCGAGGCCAGGGGCCTTCAGCGGGAAGCGGCCCTGATCCAGAAGGATCTGGCGGAACTCATGCAGGGGCGGAAGGCCTATCCCAAGGCCCTGGAGGAAGCCCGGCAGCAGATTCAGAGGGCGCTGTATGAACGGGTGGGAAAGAATGTGCCCGTGCGGATTCTGGCGGATCTGGTGGATATCCGGGATGAAAAATGGCGTAATGCCCTGGAAGGCTATCTGGGATGGAATAAGCTGACCCTGATCGTGGATCCGAAGTATGTAAAGGATGCCATGGAGATCTATGAGGGGCTGGACGCGAAAAAGTTCTGGCGGGTTTCCCTTGCGGATACGGGGAAGATTGCGGAGCAGGATTTTATTGCCAAACCGGGCTCTCTGGCTGAAGAAGCGGAATGCCCGGAAGGATATGTCCGGAAGTATGTCAACTACCTGTTAGGCGGCGTGATCAAATGCGACGGGATCGATCAGCTGCGGGAATGCCGCGTGGGCGTTACTGCAGACTGCCTTTTGTACCGCGGCTATCAGCTTGGCAGGCTGAACCCGGAGCAGTATACGAAGAACGCCTTTATCGGTGAAAAGAGCCTTCGCAGGAGGCAGAAGGAACTGCAGACCGCTTTGGAGGGCCTGAATGAAAGAAAGGCGGCCTTCGAGCAGGAAGAGGCGGAAGCAAAGCGCCTGTTGGAACTGGAATACCTGCCAGAGGGCGCGGAGAACTATCTGGAACTGCAGGCGGACAGGGAAGACCGGAAGAAAAAAGAGGAACAGCGAAAGAGGCTGGAACGCAAGATGGCCGAAGTGGGCAGCGGGACGGTGGAAGTCCTGAAGGAGCGTCTGCGCGAGGCGGCTGCCAGGCAGAAGGTACTGGAAGGCTCCATGGACGGCATCAAGATCCGGATTCATGATCTGGAAGTGCAGATCGAAAAGGCCCAGAAGGACTGCCTGGAAAAGAATGCGGAGCTGATTGAAAGACAAAGGGAGCTTGTATCCAAGGAGGTATGGGAAGAAGCGTTTGAGACCTGGTTTTCAGGGATCAGCCGCCCTGCCTTTGATGCGCTCCTTGTGAAAAATGCTGCTGAGATCGCGTCGCAGCAGGCGGCCGTAAACAGCTGCCGGGATGAATTGGTGGAACTGCGCACGGAATATCTGCGCAGACATCCGGGCCGCGATTTCTCCGCCAGCAGCCAGGAGAATACGGACTACCAGGAGCTGCTTACGCAGCTTTCCTGCGACCGGATCCGAGAATATGAGGAGATGGCCGAGAAGCAGGCCCGCATTGCGGTGGAGCATTTTAAGGAAGATTTCATCTACAAGATCCGCAGCGCCATCAAGGAAGCCTTTATCCGCCGGGACGAGCTGAACCGGATCATCCGGAATCTGAATTTCGGTAAAGACAGGTACCAGTTCCGCATCACCCGGAATAAGGGAGCGGATGGCGAGTATTATGATATGTTCATGGACGAATCGCTGGAGATCGACCCCGCCACCCTGTCCGGGAAGCTGGAACACCAGATGGATCTGTTCTCCATGGAACATGAGAAACGTTACGGCAGGCTGATGAACGATCTGATCCGCATTTTCATCCCGCCCCAGGGCGCGGATGCGAGAGAGCAGGAAGAGGCAAAACGGAATATGGAGAAATATGCGGACTACCGCACCTATCTCTCCTTTGAGATGGAACAGATCGTGGAGGGAGAAGACCGGCTGGTGATCGGCTTAAGCCGGATGATACGCAAGAACTCCGGCGGCGAAGGACAGAATCCCCTGTATGTGGCGCTGCTGGCCAGCTTTGCCCAGGCTTACCACATCAATCTGTCTCCCAAGCTTTCCAGGCGTCCCACCATCCGCCTCGTGGTGCTGGATGAGGCGTTTTCCAAGATGGATGCGGAGAAAGTGGCCAGCTGCATCGAATTGATCCGGGGGCTGGGATTCCAGGCAATCATCAGCGCCACCAACGATAAGATACAGAACTATCTGGAGAATGTGGACAAAACTTTCGTATATGCGAATCCCAACAAGAGAAGCATCTCCATTCAGGAATTTGAAAAGAAGGATTTCGGGCAGCTGGATATGGAAGAGGAATAATCGGGAAGGAGGGCCGGGATGGAAGCGCGCTATGCTGTGATCGGAGCGATACTGGACAGATATGAGGAACATTCCAAAGACTGGATGGGCTACCGCGATCAGGCGGGCAACCGTTCCCTGCCCGTAACCCAGAAGCTGTATGATGAGGTGGGAAGGGGAAGGCTGAATCAGGAGGTTCTGGCCCTGGAAAAGGAGGGGCTCGTACGGGGAAAGTGGTATGCCCACGGAAGTGAACTGGAGCGGATCGGCTATTCCCTGAAGGATATGCCCCGTTTCTACGCCTGTGACGGGCGACAGCCGAAGGCGGAACGAGTGGAGGGGTATCGGAAAGAACTGGAAGCGATCCTGCAGGATGATTCCCTGCAGGACTGGATCAGAAGCTGTTTTACGGTTCTGCTGGACGCGCTTGAGAAGGGCAGAATTCCGGAGGAATATGGCTGGGAAGAGGAAAAACGGGCATTGTATTTCCGGACGCTGCTGGCGCTGGGAACGCTTAAGGAACCCACATACCGGAGGGTGTTCGGCAGGCAGTACCTGGGCTCGTCCAAGGCTTTCGGGAAGAAGCTGCAGGCCCGCATCCTCTCTGATGCCAGACGGTTTCATCCGGATGTGGATCCCGATCCGGACGTCATGCATGACGATGAAGCGCTTTCCCAGCTTTATCTGGAGACATATAATCAGGAGCTTCAGATAAAGGGCCCGCTCCGGCTCATGCTGGACGGAAGGATTCTGGATCTGTCCGCATTCCGATACGGAGCGGTGCTGAACGCCGACACCATGAAACATGCGGATATTCCCGGAGAACAGCCCATCCGAAAGGTGGTTACCGTGGAAAACAAAGCCAATTTTATGGCTGCGCCCTATGAAGAAGGCTGTCTTCTCATCTATACTCACGGATTTTTCTCCCCCAAGGAGAGGGATTTCCTGAACCGGCTGAGAGAGGCGCTTGACGGAGGGCGTGCGGAAGGTTCCGAAGACTCTTGTCCGGTGATTTCTGCGGACAAATCAAAGAGCGGCGTCCGCTATTATCATACAGGTGATCTGGATTACGGCGGCATTCGGATTTACCAGTCCATTCAAGAGAAGATCTTTCCCGGCCTGCAGCCGCTTTGGATGGATCGGGCTACCTTTTTCCAACACCTGGAAGGTGGGGAGAAAAGGGAAGAAGCCTATCTGAGTAAACTGCGTTCCTTAGCGGTGCCGGAAGAACTGCAGGAATTAAAAGATTGTATTCTAGATACAGGATGCACCATCGAACAGGAAAGTTTGCTGTGAGCAGGAAGCGCCAGCGGGAATGCGAGGGCCAAGGGGCCGCTAAGCGTGCGCTTCCTGCTCACACCATTTGGCGATTTCTCCGATCAATTCCAGGGGAAGCGGTTTCTCATAGGGGAACTGTATCGCGCCCTTGCTCGTCTTATATGGGCGCAGCCTGTCCGCAAATACTTCGATCGCCTTTGGTCCCGGATACAGGCCGATATGTTTCCGGAAGGCGGCAAACTGAATCAGGTTTCGCCTCTTCCAGTATGTGGGCATGCTCCAGGAAATTTTCTCCACGGCGTCCGGGAGAGCTGCACGGATGGCGGCGTTCACCTTCTCCAGATAGGGCTGGACGGATTCGGGCTGCTGCCCGATATACTCCGCAATGGTTTTGGGAGGCTCTTTATGTTCCGTGCACGCCTCCACATCGGGGACGGATTCGATGACAGCTTGAAATTCATATTTCTTACGCATATGCTCTTTTCGTGTAACAATTCAGACAAGCCTGAACTGTTATCTTCTCCTTCTCTTTTTCTTTTCTTTGTGTTTTCGGCGTGGCGGAAGCTGTTTCTATGCCGGGATATTTCAGCTTGGGCACGAAGGGAATACCGCTCTCATGAAACGGTTGGCACACAAAGCTTGATGGGCACTTTTAGTATATGCCTATTTGTACAAATAAAAAAGTTGCATTTTGAAGAAAAAGAAGTTTATGAGTATCATGTGTGATTTCCTATAAATATCTCTATTCAAATTGAGATATTCAAATCGAACGTTTTATATCGCACGATAATATATTGGTATTTTCGCCCGATTTGTATATAATAACAATATACAAAAGTACACCTCGATCAAAGGAGGGATTCCTACCAGGCCCTCCGCAAGGCCATTGAAGCCGGTGCGGAATGTCTGATCTTTGCATCCGCTGCTACGGATATTTTCTATATGCTCCGCAAGGCGTTCCAATCCGCACAAAGGGCAAAGGAGCGGATTGAACAGCTTTCCCAGATCGTCACCTTTGCGGACGTACAGGGCGTAGATATTCATACCGCACTCATGCGCTCCATGCCGGACTTTGAAGACGAAGTTATGGATGCCGTGGCAGAACGGAACGGCGCAAGCTATATCCTTACGAGGAATATCAGGGACTTTGCCGGTTCCTCCGTTCTGGCGATCACGCCGACAGAATTTTTGAAAAAGTGACAGATACTCTGTGGGCCGTATGGCGTGCAGGCTCCCCCATACAGCCAAATGGATAGCCTCCCCACCCCGTGAAAAGTAATCTGTACAGCAGCGGTTTTCTGTATACATTTCCAAAAAAGGATGAAAAGCCTCTTAGAATTTGCTATACTATATGGATAAACAAAAGAAAACAGAAAACGGCATTTTATGAATCCTAAAGATTCATACGGCAGAAGGCGAAGAAGCGAGTGTATATGAAATGAAGAAAAAGCGAATGATGGCGGCGGCTCTTGGCGCGTTGTTTCTTTCTGTGGCCTCGGGCTGCGGTTCCGGCGGGAATGAGAATCTGACGCAGGGGCTTAGCCTGGTGGAACAGCTGAACTATGAAGAGGCGCTGAATTGTTTTGATGCGGCGCTGCTGAATAAAGAGGATGCGCAGCAGGCTTACCGGGGAATGGGGCTTGCCTATATGGGGATGTCTCAATATGACAAGGCTGCGGAAAGCCTGGAGAGGGCGCTTACTTACAGTGATTCCAAGCTCGATCAGATCGATTACGATATTAATTATTATCTCGCAACAGCTTATTATAAGCAGGGCGAACTGGATAAAGCGCGGAATGTATATGAAGCGATCGTGGACATGCGCCCGAAGGAGAAGACAGCGTACTACCTGAAGGGGGTGGTGGAGCTGGAGCAGGGGAATACGGATGCGGCAAAGGCGGATTTTGACAAAGCGGTTGAGATCGACGCCCAGGATTATGATATGCGGATCAATATTTTCTGCAGCTGTGCGGAGAACGGGCAGCAGGAGCTGGGGCAGGAATATCTGCAGGCCGTGCTGGATGGAGAGGATGAGAATCTCAGCAGCTATAACAGAGGGCGCATGTATTATTATCTGGGAGATTATGAAAACGCGCGCAGCAATCTGGAAACGGCAAAAGATGAGGATGCGACCGCAGACTGCGTCCGGCTGCTGGGACAGACCTATGAACAGCTGGGGGACTACAATTATGCCGCCAGCGTGTACAGCAATTATCTGAACGAGACGCCGGATGCGCAGATGTACAATCAGCTGGGGCTGTGTGAACTGCGGATAGGAAATTATGATACGGCTCTGGAAGCTTTTCAGTCGGGCATAGCCATAGAAGAGAACCAGATCATGCAGATCTTAAAGTTTAATGAGATTGTGGCATATGAGTATCTGGGTGAGTTCGATCAGGCGACCATTCTGATGGAATCCTATCTTGCCACTTATCCGGATGACGAGAAAGCGCAGCGGGAATATGAATTCCTGCAGACAAGATAGAAAACGGCGGGCAGCAGGCCCGGAAGACAGGATAAGTCCGTAACAGTTCGGATATGCCGGAGCGGTTATATATGTAAAACTACAATATTTATTATTGGACGCAGTTTTGAAATACAATATCTTGTGGGGCGGCATTGACTTCCTATAGAAAAGGTGTTACAATAACTGCATCGCTCGTTATGAGGATGAGTGTCCATCCATTGGGATGGACACTCATCCTTTATCGACACCGAGGGGTATATTTTCCAGGCCATTCCTTCGTGGATGGCCATGCTGCCCTTGGCGGTATATAAGGAAGTGTGCAGATTGGACAGACAAGAAGAAAGAATAAAGGGGGATATCGTATGTTTCAGGTAATCAAGAGAAGCGGAGAGACGGTGGATTTCACGCTGACCAAAATCAATGACGCGATCATCAAGGCGTTTGAGGCGACGGATATGCAGTACAACAATGATATTGTTGATCTGCTGGCGCTGAGAGTTACCGCCGATTTTCAGGATAAAGTACAGGATGGTTCCGTTCATGTGGAGGATATCCAGGACAGCGTGGAAAAGGTTCTGGAGCAGGCGGGCTATACAGAAGTTGCCAAGGCTTATATCCTCTATCGGAAACAGCGTGAGAAAATGCGCAATATGAAGTCCACGATCCTGGATTACAAGGAAGTGGTGAATGGCTATGTGAAGGTGGAAGACTGGCGCGTGAAAGAGAATTCCACCGTGACCTACTCCGTGGGCGGCCTGATCCTGAGCAACTCGGGCGCGGTAACGGCCAATTACTGGCTTTCCGAGATTTATGACGAGGAGATCTCCCAGGCGCACCGGAATGCAGATATTCATATTCACGATCTGTCCATGCTGACGGGATACTGCGCAGGCTGGTCCCTGAAACAGCTGATTCAGGAAGGGCTGGGAGGAATTCCCGGCAAGATCACTTCCGCTCCGGCCAAGCATCTTTCCGTGCTGTGCAATCAGATGGTGAATTTCCTGGGGATCATGCAGAACGAATGGGCGGGCGCGCAGGCGTTTTCCTCCTTTGACACCTATCTCGCTCCGTTTGTAAAAGCGGATAAGCTGACCTATCCGGAAGTGAAGAAGTGCATTGAATCCTTTATCTATGGGGTGAATACGCCCAGCCGCTGGGGAACGCAGGCGCCGTTTTCCAACATCACTCTGGACTGGACCGTGCCGGATGATTTGGCGGAGCTTCCTGCCATCGTGGGCGGGAAGGAGATGGATTTCTGCTATAAGGACTGCAAGAAGGAAATGGACATGGTCAACAAGGCGTTCATCGAGATCATGATCGAAGGGGATGCCAATGGAAGAGGGTTCCAGTATCCGATTCCGACGTATTCCATCACCAAGGATTTTGACTGGTCCGATACGGAGAACAACCGCTTACTGTTTGAGATGACGGCTAAGTACGGAACGCCTTATTTCAGCAATTATATCAATTCCGATATGCAGCCCAGCGATGTGCGTTCCATGTGCTGCAGGCTCCGTCTGGATCTGAGAGAGCTGAGAAAGAAAACGGGCGGGTATTTTGGCTCCGGAGAGAGCACCGGAAGCGTGGGCGTCGTTACGATCAACATGCCCCGCATCGCGTATCTGTCCTCCAGCAAAGAAGAGTTTTACCGCCGTCTGGATCGGATGATGGATATTGCTGCCCGCTCCCTGAAGATTAAGAGACAGGTCATCACGAAGCTTCTGGATGAAGGTCTGTATCCTTACACGAAGAGATACCTGGGCAATTTTGATAATCATTTTTCCACAATCGGCCTGATCGGCATGAATGAAGTGGGCTTGAATGCCAACTGGTTGAGGGCGGATATGTCAAGCGTCAAGACGCAGGAGTTCACCAAGGAAGTGCTGAACCACATGCGTGAGCGCCTGTCCGATTATCAGGAAGAGTACGGGGATCTGTACAACCTGGAAGCGACTCCTGCGGAAAGCACCACTTACCGCATGGCGAAGTTTGACAAAAAGAAATGGCCCGGCATTATCACTGCAGGAAAAGAAGGGGATACGCCCTATTACACGAATTCCTCCCATCTTCCGGTGGATTATACCGTGGACATCTTTGATGCGCTGGATATTCAAGATGAGATCCAGACGCTTTATACATCGGGAACCGTGTTCCATGCATTTTTGGGAGAGAAGCTTCCGGATTGGAAGGCGGCCGCCAATCTGGTGCGCACAATTGCGGAGAATTATAAGCTGCCTTATTATACCCTTTCTCCCACCTACTCCATCTGCTCCGAGCATGGATATCTGACCGGAGAACAGAAGGTGTGCCCGAAATGCGGCCGCGTAACGGAGGTATGGAGCCGGATCACCGGATATTACAGGCCTGTGCAGAACTGGAACGACGGAAAGGTGCAGGAGTATGAGAACCGGACAGAATATGATATCTCCAAATCCGTGTGCAAGAGAGCGCCCGGCGCTGTGGTTTCCATGTCCGATTACGGCAAAGGGAATGTGGCAGGAGAGGAGTCAAGGGATGCCGTGAAGTATCTGTTCACCACGAAAACATGCCCGAACTGCAAGATGGCGAAGGAGTATCTGAAGGATGAGGCCTATGTGCTGGTGGACGCGGAGGAGAATGCGCAGCTGGCCGCCAAATATGGGGTCATGCAGGCGCCCACCCTGGTGGTTGCGGATAAGGATGGCTTTACCAAGTATGCAAACCTTTCCAATATTAAAAAGTATGTATCGCAGAAAGCGGAACAGAAACATGCCATGAACGCGTAACGAAAGAGGAAAGCGGACAGAGGGAAGCCCCTATGGCAGCTTTCCTCTGTCTGAGGCGAAAGGAATTCTTTTAATAAAAACAGCGGATGCCTGGAATAGAATGGGCATCCGCTGTTTTGCTGATGACAGGCTGCGCAAACTGCGTAAGGAATACACAGACCTGCCTAAAGGGTTGTATCTTAAAGCGCAGCTTCTTTTTTCACAAACCGGATCTTCTGGTCGGACGTGGGTTCCATGGCAACCAGGAAGGCGAGTACATTGCCGTTGCGGTCATATTGAACTTCCGCTTCCAATTCCTCTCCGGGCAGGACATGAGGCTCGGTGAAAAGGAAGAACTGGGTGCGCAGATGAACGCCATGCAGGGTCAGGGTTCCCAGCTGCAGGCGAAGGCCGCCGTCCTCCTGTTCGATGGTGATCTCGCCGTAACCGCCGTCCACATAGGTTCCGCAGATGGATGCGAGATCAACAGGGCAGGGATAGGCAGCAGAAAGGCTGCGGATTGTATCCTCATCCGTACGCGCATCCGCCTGCGCCTGAAGAAGGTTTTGGCGATGCGTATAGAAGCGGTCGATCCAATCCACTTCCTCAAGATCCAGAAAAGCGTCCAGAAGGATATAGCGCATGACGCGCGCTCCGAAGGGGTGTTCGGAATTGGTCAGAACGGTGCAGGCGAAATCTTTGCCCGGAACGAAGCACTGATCCGCGATGAAGCCGTCGATATGTCCGCCATGCTGTGCGATCTGAACACCGCGGTAGTTTTCCACGAAGAAGCCCAGGCCATAGGTGGAAAGATTCAGATATCCTTTCAAGGGCTCAATGATCGGATCGGATACGAGCATCTGCGGTGTGAACAGCTGGGAACACATTTCCTCTGAGAGGATCCGCTTGCCACCTGCCATTCCTTTATTCAGAAGAAATGCATCCCATTTAGCCAGCTGTACGCTGCTCATGCTGATGGAACCTGCCGGCTTCATGGTATACAGCGTGCTGTTGGGAACCGGGCGGTTGCCGGCGGGAGCGGGCTCTTCAAAGAAGCGGTAACCCTGTGCGCGCGTTTCAAACGTTTCAAACTGCGGCGCATCATAAGAAATGGGCCCCATTTCCAGAGGCGCGATCAGATTCTCCTGAACGAATTCCTCCCAGGAAAGGCCGCTCACCCTGCTGATTACAATTCCTGCCAGGGTATACATCACATTCTGATACTGCCAGGTATAACGGAACGGCGCATTGGGCTTCAGATATGCAAGCATGTCGAGCATCTGTGCTTCGGAGTACTCGGAAAGCCTGGAATACCACGCCAGTTCATGCCTGGGAAGGCCGCAGCGGTGACAAAGCATGTCGCGGATGGTCAGATGTTCTGCTACATAGGAATCGTACATTTCAAACTCCGGGACATATTTGCGCACCGGATCGTCCAGATTCAGCTGCCCTCTGTCGCAGAGAAGAGCGATGGCAGCGGCGGTAAAGGACTTGGTGCAGGAACCGATGGAATACATGGTATCCGCATCAGCGGGCATCTGCTTCTCCACATCCTTATATCCGGCGGTGACGGTTTCATAGACCCCTCCATGATACCAGGTGATGCTGACGGAAGGGATCTGATATCTTGCGATCAGTTCTTCCGCTTTTTTCTGAATGATATTTTTGTCTATCATATCCATTCCCCTTTCTTAGACAGCGTACCCGCGAAACGGGGCCGTCTTGTCTTTCAATAGAAACGGGCCTTCCCGCTGATCGGTTCAGCAAAAAGGCCCGAAACCATACGGTATTACTTCCAACTGCAGTCCTTATATAAGATGCCGGTCACAGAAGGCGTATAATTCAAATCCTTGTTCCAGGCGGCGTTGGACTGGGTGATGTAGAGCGGGATATAAGCACAGGCCTCCTGGGTCAGGTCTTCAATCTGCTGATAGATCTCAAGGCGCGTATCCTGATCCGTGGTGGAAGCGGCCTGATTGAAAAGATCCTGAATGGTGCTGTCCGTATAGCGGGACATATTCAGGCCATTTACATATTCTTCATTGAAATATGTCTTAATAAAGTCATAGTCCAGTCCCATGGTCTGTCCCATGTCGGCGAACGTGAAGTTGCCGGTGATGCAGTCATTCACCAGGGCATTTCCGTCCATACCTTCAATCGTGCTGGTGATGCCGATTTCGGAAAGCTGCGCCTGTACGACTTGAAGCACCGTTTCAAAATAGGTGCCGCCGAGCGTTTTCATGCTTCCGATATCCAGACCGTTCGGATAACCGGCTTCTGCCAGCAGCTCTTTGGCCTTCTCAGGATCATATTCATAGGTGATATGATCTTCCGTATAGCCGAACATGTAAGGGGTGGCCAGCGTGGTTGTGGGCTCTGCCAGCCCATCAGCAGCAACGGCGATGATGTCCTCTCTGTTAATCGCATGGGCAATGGCCTGCCGGAGCGTCTGATTATTGAACGGTTCCACTTCCGTGTTGAAGATCAGGTAGGTCACGTTGTTGGAAGGCTGGGAATAAGTGGAATACTCTCCGCTCTCGCTGATCTGCTGCCAGTTGGCGGAAGGAATATTCATCGCGTCAATCTCGCCCGCCTCAAATGCGGTGATAGCAGTGGTATCATCCGTAATCAATTCAAAATTCAGCGTTTTGATAGGGGCCTCTCCGTCCCAGTAGTCCGGATAAGCTTCCAGGGTGATGCTCACATCCTGGATCGCTTCCTTCACAGTATAAGCGCCGGTTCCGCAGGCGTTAAAACCCAGAAAGCCCTGCTCATCCTTATTGGCTTCCGCAAAGGATTCGCTGACAATGCCGATGGATGCGATCTTCTCCATCAGAGGGGAGAACTGATATTTCAGGTGGAATTCCACCGTGGAATCGTCAGGAGCCGTGACGGAGTCGATGGCCTCCACTTTCTCCTGCATATATGCATTGTCAAAACATCTTTCATAGGAATAAACCACATCGCTTGCCTTCAGCGGATCTCCGTTATGGAAGGTCACGCCGTCACGCAGCGTAAACGTCCAGGTGAGGCCGTCTTCGCTGACGCTGTATTGCGTTGCGAGCATGGGAATTTCTTCTCCTTCGTCGTTGATCCAGTAAAGCGGCTCATAGATCTGACGGCTTAAGCTGATATCCGCATTCAGGCTCAGATTATGAGGATCCACCGTGCTGAACGCATCCCCGATGCGCAGATTCAGATCCGTGCGTCCTGTTCCGGAACTCTCTCCGGAAGCCGCTTCGCTGGAGGCGGAAGCGGAATCTCCCTCTCCGGAGGGTTCGGTGCCGCCTGAACAGGCAGCAAGGCTGAGGGTAAGGGCCGCTGCACAGAAAACAGCGGCGAGCGATTTCCATTTCTTTTTCATAATTCCTCCTCTTGGTTTGTCATCAGTGATATTTGGATGAATAAGTGCCGGCAAATCGATGTACATTGCTGTCAATCGTCAGCCGGACATTATAAATATTTATATTATACACGATCGGGGATGAATTGCATTTGCAAAAATATCATAAACAATATGAATAAAAGTTATGTTAAATACGCTCAGAAAATAGATAAAGTACGGTCATTGCAATCTTATTTTCTGCGTGTTATTATGACTAGTTGTAACAACGCTATGAAAATAATGAATAGATCAATGGCGCGCGGCTATGCTGCGTATGCATATTTATAAATTTCTAAGGACACAAAGGAGAATGTGGTATGGGTAAGTACATAATTAAAAGGCTGCTTCTGATTATTCCGACCCTGTTGGGAGTGCTGTTCATCGTGTTTGCCATTATGAATTTCACGCCCGGGGATCCCGGCAGACAGATCCTGGGGATGGCGGCGAAACAGGAGACCGTGGATGCGCTGAACCATGAGCTGGGATATGATAAGCCTTTTCTGGTCAGGTTTGTGGATTATATCTGGGATCTGCTTCACGGTGATCTGGGCACCTCATACCGCACAAGGAAGCCTTTTGTGGACGAGTTCTTCCAAAAGGTTCCGATCACGCTGAAGCTTGGCTGCCTGTCCTTTGTGCTTTCTTCTATCGTAGGGATTTCCCTGGGCATTCTGTCCGCAGTCAAACAGTATTCCTTCGCGGATACGTTCAGCACGCTGGTTTCGATCCTTTTGGCCTCCATTCCCGGATTTTTCCTGGGGATGGTGCTGATCTATGTATTTGGACTGAAAATCGGCATATTGCCTACACATGGAATTGATGAGTGGAAAAGTTATATCCTTCCCGTGATCACGCTGGCGGCGGGCGGAAGCGCACAGCTGATGCGCCTGACGCGAACCACGATGCTGGAGGCCATCCGGCAGGATTACATGAGAACCGCGAAGGCAAAGGGATGCACCCCTGCTAAAATGATCTGGAAGCATGCGCTGAAGAATGCCATTCTTCCCGTGCTTACGGTGATGGGAACCAGCTTTGGCTCCATCCTGGGCGGGGCTGTGATCTGTGAGACGGTATTTGCGATTCCGGGGCTTGGAAACTACATTCTCAGCGCCATCCGCAACAAGGATATTCCGGTGGTCATGTCCTCCACGGTGTTCCTGTCCACCTTTTTCTGCCTGGTGATGGTGGTGGTGGACATCCTGTATGCGATCATCGATCCGCGTATCCGGGATAGAGTGGTCAGATAGGATATCGCAGAAGAGAACGGCCGGGCGGATGATTTGGCGCAGAAACGAAGTGGGAGCTGCGCAGCCCGTTCGGGGAAAGGAATAGAAGAGAATGAAAAAAACGGAAAAGAAGAGAAGAAAAAGCAGCTATGCAGCGGATGCCTGGAAGCTGTTCAAGAAAAATAAGGCGGCGATGGCCGGGTTGGTGATTCTGGCTGTGTTTCTGTTTTTCGCCCTGTTCGCGGATCTGATCGTGCCTTATGAGAAGGCCATAGAACAGAATGTGCAGGAACGTCTGATGGCGCCTTGTGCGGAGCATTGGATGGGCACGGATGAATTCGGAAGGGATCTGTTTGCCAGGGTTGTGCATGGAAGCAGGCGCTCCTTATCCCTGGGGGTAGGGACCACGGCGGTGTCCCTGCTGCTTGGAGGAATCATCGGCGCGTGCTGCGGGCTTTACGGTTCCCGTTTTGACAGCATTGTGATGCGCTTGTGCGATATTCTGAACAGCGTGCCCGGACTTCTGTTTGCGCTGGCGGTTGTTGCAGCCCTGGGCTCCAGCATGAGAAACCTGCTGATCGCGGTTACGATTGTGAGCCTGCCGGGCTTTATCCGAATCGTCCGCTCCGTGATCCTTTCCATAGTGGAGCAGGAGTATATTATGGCGGCCAGGGCCTGCGACAGCAGCAACCGGACGATCATCCTGCGCCACATCCTGCCCAACGCTATGGGGCCCATCATCATTCAGGCCAGCATGTCCGTGGCTTCCATGATGCTGACTGCGGCCGGCCTTTCCTTCATCGGGATGGGCGTACAGCCTCCCACGCCGGAATGGGGCGTGATGCTGAGCACAGCCAGGGATTATATGACCACGGCCCCCTATCTGCTTCTGTTCCCGGGAAGCGCGATCGCGCTCAGCGCGCTGGCGCTGAACCTGGTGGGAGACGGATTAAGGGATGCGCTGGATCCGAAGATGAAAGCGTAACGTAAACATACGTCGAAGCATAAGCGAAATGAAAAAACACAGAAGATGCGGCGCAGCTTTGGAAAAGGGTGCCGCAGAAGCGAGGGAAAGATGAGCGAACAGGAAACGCTGTTGTCTATAAAGAACCTGAAAACCTATTTTGTGACGGAAGATGCCGTGCTGAAGGCAGTGGATGATGTCTCTTTTGAGGTAAGAAGAGGAGAGACGCTGGGCGTGGTGGGAGAAAGCGGCTGTGGAAAGAGCGTCAGCTGCATGTCCATCGTGAAGTTGGTGCAGGGAGAGAATGTGTCCTATGAGGGCGGGGAGATCCTTTTTGAGGGAAGGAACATGCTGGAGATGTCTGAGAAAGAGATGCGCCGGATACGGGGCAAGGAGATCTCCATCATTTTCCAGGAACCGATGACCGCGCTGAATCCGCTCTATACGATCGGAGATCAGATGAAGGAAGCGCTGAAGAACCATCAAAAGATCAGTGACAGAAAAGCAAGGGAACTGTGTGTGGAATACCTGAGAAAGGTGAAGATCCCCATGCCGGAGGAAATGATGTTCCGTTATCCGTTCAGCTTATCCGGCGGGATGCGGCAGCGCGTGATGATCGCCATGGCCCTGATTTCTTCGCCGAAGCTCATCATTGCGGATGAGCCGACCACGGCGCTGGATGTGACCATCCAGGCGCAGATCCTGGATTTGATGAATGAACTGAAGCAGGAGACGGGAAGTTCCTGCATTTTCATCACCCATGACCTGGGCGTGATCAGCGAAATGGCCGACCGAGTTGTGGTTATGTACGGGGGAAAGGTCTGCGAGACGGCCCCTACGGACGAGCTGTTCGAGCATGCGGCCCACCCTTATACGCTTGGGCTGATCCATTCCAGGCCGCGCGCGGATTTTGAAGGGGACAGGCTGGAAGTGATACCCGGAAATGTGCCTTCCCTGAACGATAAGCCGGAGGGATGCCCGTTCCATCCCAGATGCCGTTATGCGCAGGAGCGATGCCGCAGCCAGTTCCCGCCGGAGATCGAGTTAGAGCCGGATCACGGCGCGGGAAGCCACAAAGTGGCCTGCTGGAGATATCAGGAAGGGAGAGAGAACCTTGGATAATATCATCGAAGTCGAACACTTAAAAAAATATTTCCCCGTAAAGGGCGGTTTTATCCAGCATACGCTGGGCTATGTGCAGGCGGTGGATGATATCAGCTTCTCGATCAAAAGAGGCCGCGTGCTGGGCCTGGTGGGAGAGAGCGGCTGCGGAAAGTCCACGGCCGGAAGAACGATTCTGGGCCTTACGCCGGCCACATCCGGCAGGGTGATGTTTGACGGCAGCGACGTATGCAGCGCTTCCGGAGACAAGCTGCACGAGATTCGCAGGAAAATGCAGATCATTTTCCAGGATCCCTATTCCTCTCTGGATCCCAGGATGACGGTCTATGACCTGATCGGAGAAGGGCTGCTGGCGCAGAAACAGGTAAAGGACAGGGCGCAGCTGGAGGACAGGGTGGAAGAACTGATGGAAAAATGCGGCCTTTTCCCGGAACAGGCCCTGCGTTACCCGCATCAGTTCTCCGGAGGGCAGAGACAGAGGATCAGCATCGCCAGGGCGCTTGCGACGAATCCGAAGTTCGTGGTCTGTGATGAGGCGGTGTCCGCCTTGGACGTATCGATTCAGGCGCAGATCATCAATCTGCTGAAGGATATGCAGGAGGACATGGGTCTTACCTATCTGTTCATTTCCCATGATCTGAGCATTGTCCGGTTCATCAGTGATGATGTGGCCGTGATGTATCTTGGACAGATTGTGGAGATGGGAAGCAAAAAGCAGATCTTTGACGCGCCTGCCCATCCGTATACACGGGCGCTGCTGTCGGCGGTTCCCGCGTTCACCCGTAAAGAAAAGGCAGAAAAAAAGCGCGTCCTTCTGGAAGGGGATCTGCCCACGCCCTACAATCCGCCGGAGGGCTGCCGGTTTGCGGGGCGCTGCCCTTATGCCAAGGATGCCTGCAGGGAAGGCGTGGCGACGGAGGATTTGGGAGACGGACATACGGTGATGTGCCTGCGCGCCAAGGAACTGAACTAGGAAAAGGGGGACGGATGGTATGCTGGTTGCGGACAGAATGATAACAGGAGATGGAAAGACGGTGATCGAAGAGGGGGCTGTGGTTCTGGAAAACGGCCGGATCAAGGCGGCCGGGCCGGTTCAGGAACTTCAGGCGCAGTTCCCCGGGGAAGAGAAGATCGTCCTTAAGGGCTGTACGCTGATGCCGGGCATGATTGATCTGCACACACACATCGGCTATTATTATGGAGACAAGGATGAGGCGGCGTTTGCGGCAGATCCCAAATTGTGGGCATATTATGTGGGAAAGTGCATGGAAGATACGCTGAAGGCAGGAGTGACCACCATCCGGGATGTGTCCAGCGCCGATGGGATCGGCATGACGCTGAAGCGGGCGGCTGCCGCAGGATACCTGAAAGCGCCCAGGATTTTCACCTGCCTGAAGGGGCTGTGCATGACCGGCGGACATGGATGGGGCATGAAAGGGGCGGTTGAAGAGGTGGATGGCCCGGAAGAGATCAGAAAAGCGGTGAGACGCAATATCCGCGACGGAGCGGACTGCATCAAGTTGCTGGACAGCGAGGCTTACCGGGGAGAAGAATTCAGCCAGGAAGAGCTGAACGCCGCTGTAAAAGAAGCGCATCGGTTCGGCCGCAGGGTGGCCGCCCATGCGGGATATGATCCTTCCATGGAGATGTGCATTCAGGCCGGATGCGATACCATAGAGCATGGCACGCACCTTACGGTTGAACAGGCGGAGCGAATGCGTGACAACGGTCAGATATGGGTTCCCACGATTTATGTGTTCAACTACGCGTATGATCTGGTAAAGGAAAATATGGGCGGAGAACTTGGCGAGAACGAAGCCTATCTGAAAGATACGGTCATCACTTATCGGGAGAATTTCAAGAAACTCTATGATACGGGCGTGATCGTAGCGACCGGAACGGATACGGACTGCTGCGGACATCCGGAGGCCTCGCCTGTCCATGTGGAATGCAGGTATATGGTGGAATACGGCCTCACTCCTCTGGAAGCGATTGCCTGTGCAACGGCAAACGGCGCCAGGGCTTTGGGCATGGAGGACTGCCTCGGCCGGATACAGGAAGGGTATCTGGCGGATATCATCGCGGTAGGGGGAAATCCCTGTGAGGAGATTGGAGCGCTCGGCGATGTGAGAGCGGTCTGGCAGGAAGGAAAATGTGTGTATGAATCTGAATCAGCTGGTCTATGCCAATGAAATTAACCGTCTGGGGTCGTTCAGCAGAGCGGCCCAGACGCTTTTTATTTCCCAGTCCGCGCTCAGCAAATCCATCCATGCGCTGGAAGTGGAGCTGGGACGGGAGATCTTTATCAGGACGACGGAAGGAATCGCGGCCACGGATTTTGGGCGCGCGTTTCTGATGGAAGCAGAAAAGACGCTCCAGCATGTGGAGCGGATGAAAAAAATGGCTTCCCATGTGGAGGAAGGCAGGGGACAGCCGCTGCGCTTTGGCGCCACCTGCGGACAGATGATGTTTGCGAGCGAAATCTTTGCGAGGCTTCTTGCACAGTATATGAATGTGGAAACGGATTTCCAGTTCTATCAAAAATCCTATTCGGAAGTATATGCAGATGTGAAAGAAGGGAGAAGCAGCCTGGGAATCCTGATGACGCTGAACACTTATACAGAAGAAGCCTGTACATTATTTGAGGAAAACGGATTGGAATACCATGCCCTGGGCCGGCTGAACGTGGGAGTGGCCCTGGCCAGAAACAATCCGCTGAATGAATTGGAACTGAACCGGATGAAAAAAGGGCTGCTATCTGAGCAGCTGCTTCTGATGACTAAGGAAACTATCTATCCTTTTACTAAAGAAGCGGAAGAGATCCGGCCGGCGTTTGGCCATCCCCGGGTGGTATATGTGGCCGACAATGATACTGCGGTCAGCTTGTGCGGACAGCTGCCCGCTTATTTCTGCGTGGCACAGTGCGGCAAGATTTATAATAAGCTGAATGTGCCGCTGTCCATGGTGATCTATCCCTGCCAGAATATTCACCTGAAATATGAATTCGGCTGGCTTAAGAAAAAGCATACGGAACTGACGCAGGTGGAGACCCGCTTTATTCATGAGATCATGAAGCTGTTCCGTTAGGGGACGGCAGACAAGAAATCCTGGCCCCGTAT
>OGPH01000677.1_pt1 | contig 33129 bp, 27 predicted proteins | sample 1552891 | NCBI WGS metagenome assembly OGPH01 (sample SAMEA2580272, study PRJEB22360) | human gut metagenome | biome: human gut; feature: human-associated habitat; material: faeces | place: Denmark | collected 2008/2010 | reverse complement strand
GTCGAGTGCTCATCTATAATACCATCTATCCTCTACCTTTGCAAGTCTTTTTTTTACTTTTTTTCGTTTTTTTGTTTTTTGATGGTTTTTTAGCTATTTTTCCACAAAAAAAGCCACTCCTAATCGGAATGAGCTTCTTATTTCAATCATAATAACAACTATAACTATTTCTTTTCTTGATAATGTACTGCTGCAGAAATTGCTGATATTAAAGTAGCTCGCAATTTCCCATCTTCTAATGCTTCTACACCACAAATCGTTGAACCACCAGGTGAACATACTTGATCTTTTAAAACTCCAGGGTGTAAATGTGTTTCCAATTGCATTTTAGCAGCGCCCATTAATGTCTGAGATGCCAATGTATAGGCCATTTCTCTTGGAACACCTTCTTTAACAGCACCATCTGCCAATGCTTCTATCATCATATAGACAAACGCCGGCCCACATCCACTCAATGTGCCAGCTGTTGACATTAAATGTGATGATACAACCTCTACCTGCCCAATGGCACTGAACATATTTTTGACAAATTCAAACTCTTGATCTTTTAATGAATGTTTCTCTTCAATTAATGACATTCCTTGTAAAACACGAACCGGTGTATTTGGCATAACAAAAATATGACGTGTAGAATCATCTAAAAATGTCTGATATCTATCAAAATCATATCCCAATGCAATAGAAATGATCGCTTTATTTTCTAACTTTTGAATATATGGGTCTAATACAGACTCAACAACTTGAGGTTTTACCCCAACAAATATGAATTCGCTACATGCAATCAATTCATCAATATCATGTGCCACATCAATATGATAAGAACGCATTTTTTCTGCTTTATTCTCATCAATATCATACGCTATTATTTCATTTGCATTCAAAAATTTTGCATCGATTATTCCTAAAGCAATAGCACTCGCCATATTTCCAAAACCAATAAAACCTATCTTTTTCATCTTGTACCTCCATATAAAGAAAAGCTAACAAATTGTTAGCTTATAATTTACGATTTCTTAAAAAAGCTGGCACATCATCGTCGTCATCGTCATCATCATACATTGATGGTTTCACAACAGATTCAAATGAAGATGTCTGTTTAACTGGTGCAGGTTCTTCTTCATCTTCAAATCCAGTCGCAATAACAGTTACAATAACTTGATCATCTAATTGTTCATTAATAGCAACACCTAAAACAGTATTGACATCATTACCTACCGCTTCTCTAATTGTTGCAAGAGCCGTATTTGCATCATATAAAGTAATATTTGTTCCACCAGTAACATTAACAATTGCATCTTTTGCACCTGCAATAGACACATCTAATAATGGTGATGAAATAGCACGCATAGCAGCTTCTTCTGCTTTATTTTCACCATCACTCATACCAATACCAATAAGAGCAGAACCTCTATCTTTCATAACTGATGAAACATCAGCAAAGTCAAGATTAATAAATGCTGGAATAGCAATCAAATCAGTAATTGTCTGTACCCCTTGTCTTAATACATTGTCTGCTTCTCTAAATGCTTCACCCATTGGTTTACGACCAATAGCTTCTAATAAACGATCATTAGAAACAACAATAATAGAATCCACATTTTCTCTTAATTCAGCCAAACCACTTTTAGCCTGTCTTAAAACTTTAGGTCCCTCAAATGTGAAAGGTGATGTGACAACACCAACTGTTAAAGCACCCAATTCACGTGAAATTTTTGCAACCACAGGTGCGGCTCCAGTTCCAGTTCCACCACCCATACCAGCAGCAATAAAAACCATATTGGCACCTGATAAAGCTGACTTGATTTCTTCTTCAGTTTCTAAAGCAGCTTTACGTCCAACTTCTGGATTACCACCTGCTCCTAAACCGTGTGTCAATTCTTTACCTAAAACAATTTTGTTTTCAATATCAATTCCTTTTAAAATCTGTGCATCAGTATTGGCAACATAAAAATCAACACCTTTGACACCATCTTTAGCCATTCTTGCTACAGCATTGCAGCCTCCGCCACCAACACCAATGACTTTAATTTTTGCAACTTGAACAAAATCTAAATTCCCATCCATATTTCTATCCTCACTTTTATATTAATCTTCTTCACTAAATAAATTTTCAATGACTTTTGTCAATTTTCCTTTTTTCTTTGTATCCGAATTATAAGCAGTTTTTGTCTTTGTCAGACCTTTAAATCTAATACTCATTGTATTAGAAATATCTGGTAAAACAAGAGATGAATCCATTTGACCAAAAATCTTTAAACGGTCATTTAAATAATACATCATACCAAGACAAGAAACAAATGACATATCTCGTGCTCCTATCGTATCAGGACGATATGTTCTTACAGCACTATTCAACACTTGAGTTGCCACTTCATCAATAGCAGGCAACTCTCCACCGCCACCAACGATAACAGTTTCATAACTTCTTCCATCATTAATCACTTCGATTTTTGTTTTAATGATTTCCATAATTTCCTGAACACCATCAGTTAAGACCTGAGCCAGATCCTTTTGAGTAAAGTGTTTTTCTATATCATTTTGACTTGTCGTATGGATGACATCTTCATCACCAATATGAAGATCACATGTACCATATTTGACCTTATATAACTCAGCCTTATCCATTGGAATTTGCCATGATGTTGCAATCTTTCGTGTCAAATCATAACCACCAACATGGGCTTGAGCAATATATTTTAAATAACCATCTTCAAAAAAAGCAACAGTTGAGCTACGATATCCAATATCAATCAAAATAGCACCTTCTTGAAGATAAACAGCATCAAATGCCTCTTTAGCACACGCATAAGCATTAATTGTAATATCTAAAACTTCCACTCCGGCTTTTTCAACAGCATTAATATAACTATAAAGCAATTTCTTCTTTGTCGTTATCACTAACGATTCTACTTTTAATGATGCTGATTTTTCACCAATAGGAATATCTTTCATTGATTTCGTATCCAAATAAAACATTGCTGGAATGACTGAAATAACTTCTTCATCCTCTTTTAACGTAAAACGTTTAGAAAGTTTTAATGCACGTACAATGTCCTCACTTGTAATCTGATCCAAAGGAGAATTGACTTTTGTGATTCCATCACTTTGATAAATACAGGCATGAAAAGACGGTATACATAAAGCGACTTTTGAAATAGTTGCCCCTAAAGCCTTTGAAGCTTCGTCAACCAATTGTTTGATTTCACTCACAACAACAGGCATATTTTCAATTTGTCCTTTACGAATTCCATGGCTTGTGATTTTCTTGGCAAAAAGCACATTTATATTCGCACTTACAACCTCACCAACAAGCATTTTTACCGTTGCACTTCCTATATCTAATACAGCATAGATATTCTTCATATACGATTCTCCTTCAAAAAATACTTCTTTATTATTGTACCATAATTTTTTTCATAAGAAAATATATAAATGACGAAAAAGAGAACTACAAATCAAAAAAATAATGCACCAACAGATGCATTATTCACAATCTTTCATATAAACATAGTTTCCCTCAAAACTAAAAACACATTTATCTTTATAAACTTCTTTATTTGCTTCATAATCGAATTTATTTAATTGTTCAACCATGTCTTCAATACGCAGATATAAAATCTTACCATCATCCATAATGAATTTCAAACGTGTTTCATCAGCTTTTTGAGGATCATATATAATATCACTCGTTTGACTTTTTATAATTTCTGGAATATTCACATATTCCTTTGCAAATTCTTTTAATAATTGTAAATCTTTAAACTTTGTTATTTGTGGTGTAGATTGCAATGATGCAATCAAATCTTTATCATCTGTTTCACTGACATTTCCCAATTCATCAATAACATATGTTTTTTTATCAATGACACAGTATGCGACTTTCTGAGCTTCTTCTACTTCTATTTGAACAGAACCTAGCAACGATTTTGTCACCTTCACCTTTTTAATGAAGGGCATTTTAGCTATCTCATCTTCTATTTTTCCAGTATTGACAAACAAAACGATATCTCCTTCATGAACCGAAATTGATTTTTCAATATCGTCCTTGGAAACTTCCTGTAACCCTGTTATATTAATATCATGTACACGAGATATATCACTTACAAAATAGCCAGCAATCAGCAGCATTACAAAAAGAATCAACACCACTTTAATCTTACGCTTTAATTTACGTTTCCGTTTATCTTTCCTCAGTCGTAACACTTGATTTTCATCATGTTCATTATAATAATATTGTTGCTGGGACATACATATCACCTACTCCCAATTAATCAATATAACCTCTTTTTCTAATTCCACACCAAAACGATTAAATACACTCTTTTCTACAAGTAAAATTAAATCTAAAATATCCTTAGCACTTGCATATCCATTATTCACAATAAAATTAGAATGTTTAGGTGAAACCTGAGCACCTCCAATTTCATAACCTCTCAGTTCACATTCATCAATATATTGCCATGCTGGTTTTTGTTCTGGATTTCTAAAAATACTTCCTGCACTTGCAAAATTCCATGGCTGTGTTGCCATACGTTTTTCTTTACGCTTATCAAGAACATGCATAATATCTTTAGGATCACGTGAAGTCATTGTAAATGTTGCTTCAATTAAAATCCAATCTTTATGTTTTTGCAAAATAGACGTACGATAATCAAACTCCATCTGTTCTCGATTTAAAGTCACAAGTTCGCCCTTATCATTTAAAATAATTGCAGAAGTAAAAACATCACTAACACAATATTTATATGCACCGGCATTCATATACACGCCACCACCAATAGTTCCAGGAATACCTCCCATAAATTCAAAGCCTGATAGCCCTACTTTGGCAGCTTCATACGCTAAATAAATCATGCTCACACCTGCCTGAGCACGAATTTCAACACCATTGAAATGAACTTTATCTAAATTCTTTAATGAAAAAATAACACCTTCATATTCTTTATCTGAAAACAAAAGATCAGATCCTCTACCAATCACCATATGCTTAATTTGATGCTGACGACAATATTGAATCCCTCTTTTTAAAGCTTCAACATCCTGAATATAAACAAATAATCTGGCAGGTCCTCCTACTTTAAATGTTGTATGTTTATATAAAGGTTCATTTTCTAAAATCTCACCTAACTGCAAATCTACTAAATCATAAAATATATTTTCAAAATCCATGCTTATTTCCTTTCTAATGTCTTTAAAATCTCCTGATAAATATCTTGACAAGCATGTGGTTTTCCTAATTGACATGCATGAGCCTTTAACGAATTTAATACTGATTGATTTTTTAATAAATATCTAATTTCACTAACAAATCGATCCGCTGTTAAATCTTTTTCCAAGATCATTCGCGCTGCTTTTGCATTCACAAGTTCTCGAGCATTATATTCCTGATGATTCGCTACAACATAAGGACTAGGAATAATTAAAGAAGCTGCCCCTAAAGCTGTAATTTCAGCAAGTGTTGTCGCTCCAGCACGTGAAACAATAATATCACAGCTCGAAATCAAACTAGGCATATCATCAATATAATTGACCAAGTGAATCGAGTCATTTAAATCACTTAATTCCTCTTTCATTTCATCATAATATTTTTTACCTGTAACATAAATAACATCATAATCATCATATTGCATCTGTCGCAATGCTTCTTTCATCACACGATTCACTGATGATGAACCTAGACTTCCCATCACAATAACAACTGTCTGACGTTTGGCAGGAATGTGATAAAGATCATGAATATCTTTAAGTTCCTGATTTGTCACCACGCTAGCACGTGGATTTCCTAATAAAACAGTCTTATTGCTTGGAAATTCATTATACGCTTTTTGATAACAACATACAATCTTATTCACTCTTTTTATTAAAACTTTATTTGTTAAACCAATAATAGAATTCTGTTCATGAATCATTGTAGGGATTTTCAATCGAGAAGCAGCCATGACAATAGAAGCACTTGGATAGCCTCCAAATCCAATCACAATATCTGGCTGAAATTCTTTCAAGATTTGTTTTGATTCTTTTAATGATTTCATAAAAATGAAAGCATTTTTTAACTTTTGTAAAGGATTACCAACTAATCCTTTAACTGCCAATCCACGATACTGATATCCTAGTTCAGGAACAATTTGTGATTCTAAACGATCAGTTGTTCCAACAAATAAAAATTTAGCATTGGCATCTTGTGTTTTGATATACTCAACAAGGGCTAAAGCAGGATACAAATGTCCACCTGTTCCCCCTGCACTTACAATTATTTTCATTTCTCACCACTCCTAATTCACATTATAACATATCATGACAAGATTTCGAGATATTAATTAAAATTCCTATACTCATTAATGTTATAACTAAACTTGTACCACCATATGACATCAATGGCAAGGTTACACCCGTCACCGGAAATAATCCTACCACAACTCCCAGATTAATTAAAGTCTGAATACCGATCATCGAAATAATTCCAATCATCAAAAAGCCACCAAATAGATCAGGTGCATTTTGACTCACCTTTAAAACCGTCTTAAATAGACTGGTATATAATCCAATCACAATAATTCCCCCTATAAAGCCAAATTCTTCTGCTATAATCGCAAAAATAAAATCTGTCTGGGGTTCTGGTAAATAAAAATGTTTTTGAATACTTTTATCAAATCCAACGCCTAATAATCCACCTGGTCCAATGGCATATAGAGCCTGTATAGCCTGAAAACCACTGCCTAATGGATCCTGGAATGGATTTAAAAAAGACAATATACGCTCCATACGATAAGGAGCAGATAAAATCATAATCACAATTCCAATGACTCCCAGTATTCCCAACCCCACAAAATAACGAAAGGGAAATGGCGAAACAATCATCATCACAATGACGCTACATGCCATAACAACACCACTCCCAAAATCCGGCTGTAACATAATCAACAAAAAACCTAGTCCCAGCATAAGTAAAACTGGCAGGCTATATCTGATTTTTTTCATATGATAGTAATGCTTTTCCATATAAACCGCACTAAAAATAATAATACCAATTTTAAACAACTCACTTGGCTGCAATGCAAAAATACCAAAATTAAACCAGCTGCGACTCCCACCTCTGACAACCCCTAAACCTGGTATTAAGACAAGAATTAATAAAAGAAAACAGATGATTAAAATAAACTTATAATATTTTTTGTAAAGATGATAATCAATACGTGAAGTCACAAACATGGCTATAAAACCTAAAACAGCAAAAATCATTTGTCTTTTGATGTAATACAAAGCATCATCATATTTATAAAGTGCCCAAATATGAGAAGAACTATAAACACTTATTAATCCTATAATGACAATGATGATTGTTAAAATCGTGATTTTTTTTGTTTTCATGGTGGCACCTCCATCATTTTACTATATGAAAAAAAGACAAAAAAAGAAGATACATCTTCGCATCTTCTTATCTATAGATTTTTCATTGTGTTGATAAATGACGTGTATATTTAATCATTGATACACCAGCATAAATAGCCACAATGATTTCTGTCAATACCATAGCTAACCATAAAGCATTAGGATTTATAAGTGGCAGAATGAAAATCAAGACTCCACTGATGACCAATCCTCTAGAAACTGAAACAATAAAGGCACTTCTTGGTTTTAATATAGCCTGAAAATAATATGTTGAAAAAATATGAAAAGGCAATAAAAGGAATGATAAACCATAACATCTTATAATCCAAGGAGCTATTTTCATAATTTCAGGTGTTGGCATCATAAAAATACAAACAAATAGCATTGGCGCAAATAAAGACAATGCTGTCCATAAAAGGCTAAAAAATGCAACACTCATAAGTGCATATTTTAAAACTTCCTGAATACGTTGAGGTTGATGGGCACCAAAATTAACAGAAATAATAGGTTGCGCTGCCTGTCCCACACTATAGGCACAACATTGCACAAAAGTTGAAACATTCACAATAATACCATATACAGATAAAGCATTTGTTCCCAAATATTTCATAATCTGACGATTAAATAAGATTGTTAAAATTCCCATAGCCACATCAATAAAAAATGTTGAAAAACCAGTCACCGTTATTTGAGACAATCTAGCCATAAAATGTTTTGGTCTGACTAACTTTAAGGTATTGCTCTTTTTTAAAAAATGAGTGAGCATAACAAGTGTCGAAATGACTGCTCCAATAGCAGTCGCCAAACCTGCACCATAAATTCCCATATCAAACACAAATACAAAAACATAATCTCCAAAAATATTAAATATCCCTCCAGAAAGGACACCCGCCGTTGCAAGAGCCAGATTATTGTCATTACGTAAATACGCTGCTAACATCTGATTAAACAAAAAGCATGGCACAACGAATTGAATCGGTTTGAGATAACTTAAACCAAGTGGAAGTCAATTTTTTTCAGCTCCAAAAAACGTTAATAACGGCTGATCAAAAACAACAATAACAAACCATGATAGTAAAGCTAATAATATAGAGCCTATCACTGAAACAGTAAAAAATTCCCCTGCTTCATCATCTTTTTGAGATCCCTGTCCTTTAATTGTACTAAAAATAACTGCTTCACCTATTCCCATTAACAAGCCAAGGCTATAAATAATATTCCATATTGGAGCAACGACCGCCAAAGCAGCTGTTCCATCAGGACCTTGATATTGTCCAACCATGGCCATATCTACAATTGAATAAATAGAAGTGGCTAATGCACTTCCAAAAGCAGTAGCCAAATATTTAAAATATATTGGTCTTATCTTTCCGTGAATAAAATCCATATAATCCTCCTTTTTTGTAGAAATAAAAAACTGGATAAGAAACAGGTATTTCAACCTGTAGCCTTATCCAGCTCACCATTTCTCATGAATGGCTCACCCTCCGAGCAAGCACTCACATTTAATCACATATTTTTCATACGTCAAGTCATAGTCACAATGATTTTGACTTTTATAAACTCCTTTGACTATGAATTCCATTCATTAATAATCTGTTTAAAAACTCTTCCTCTTTCTTCATATCCACTAAATTCATCATATGAACTTGTTGAAGGGGATAATAATACAACATCTCCTTCATGAGATATTTGTTGAGCTTTTAAAACAGCATCTTTCATATGTTCAACAACAATTGTATTGTCTACATGCATTTCTCTAGCAAATCTTTCCTTTGCCTCACCAAAACAAATAAGCGTTGAGATCTTTGAAGCATAAGATGACATCTCTGTTAAATCCAGACCTTTTTCATGACCACCCATTAATAATATAACCGGCTGTTTAAAAGCTTTTAAAGCAATAATCGCTGCATCTGTATTTGTCGCTTTAGAATCATTATAATATTTAACACCGTGATATTCTCTTACAAATTCTATACGGTGTTCTACTCCCTGAAAAGAAGCCAAAGTATCATGAATATCTGATAAAGACACATGACTTAATGCACAGGCAATAATGGCAATCATCATATTTTGAATATTATGATCACCTACTATTTTTATTTCATCCAAATCAATAACATGATTTCCTTTATAATAAATCGCTTGATTTTGAATCATACAATCAGCTGGTTTAGTTAAAGAAAAAGTCACTCTTTGAGCCAAAACAGGATATTTTCTTAAATAACTCTGCAAGATTTCATCATCCAAATTTTCAATAAAATAATCTTGCTTATCTTGATTCATATAAATACGTGTTTTAGAAGCATAATATTCATCCAGTGAAGCCATATAATCCAAATGATCTGGAGTCAGATTTATAATTGTAGAAATATGTGGATGAAACTTTTCAATATCTAATAATTGAAAATTAGACATTTCTAAAACCACATCATACCCATCACGATGAAGCAAATCATTGTCTAAAACACAAGAGGAATAAGGTATACCCACATTACCTGCCAAACAAGACAAATGATGGGCATGTTTTAAAATCTCATCAATTAATGTCACTGTTGTTGTTTTCCCATTTGTTCCTGTAATAGCAATATAATTTTGCATTTTAGCAACTTGATAAGCCAGTTCAATTTCAGTATAAACTGGAATTCCTCTTTCTTTCAACCTTAAAACAAATGGTTTATGATAATTAATTCCTGGATTTTTCACAACAAAATCAAAATCTCTTTCAAACAGTTCTTGTGGATGTCCTCCTGTAATCATCTCAATACCACGATGCACATATTCATCATAACAAGCAATCTTTTCACGACTAGCATATTCATTCACTGTGATAGTTGCATGTAATGCAGTCAATAATTCGACTGCTGCTTGACCACTTTTAGCCAATCCTAAAACTAAAACTTTTTTCCCGTTCAACATATTACATAACTCCTAAAACAATCCCAATAATTCCACAAATAAAACCTAAAAACCAAAATGAAATGACAACTTGTTGTTCACTCCATCCAAGCATTTCAAAATGATGGTGAATGGGTGCCATCTTAAACACACGTTTGCCTCTTGTTTTGAAAGATACAACCTGAATAATCACTGATAAAGTTTCAATCAAGAAAACACCACCAATTAAAATAAACAGAAGTTCCTGACGTGTTAATACAGCCAAAGCTGCTAAAAATCCACCTAAAGCTAATGAACCAGTATCTCCCATAAAAATACGTGCAGGATGATAATTAAAACACATAAATCCTAGTAATGTTCCCACCACTGCCATAGCATAGATGGCAATGTCATAATCTTTATTCATAATCGCAAAAATAACAAAAACAGAAATCGCAATCATCGAAAGTCCTGTTGCTAGACCATCTAATCCATCTGTTAAATTCACCGCATTGCTGCCTGCTGTAAACATAAAATATACCAAAATAGGATATAACCATCCAATATCAATTTCTATATGTAATAAAGGGATAGAAATTGCAGTATCAAATCCAGGTATAAAAAACTTAGCTAAAATATAAAAAGCAATGGCTACAACTGATTGTAATGTATATTTATATAAAGGTTTCAATCCATCATTTGTCTTTCTAACAACAATTAAATAATCATCAATAAATCCAACCAATCCAAAACCTACAAAAGAAAAAGTTAAAAGATGTATATAAGGATTATTTAACGAAGTGAAATTCAAAATATAAACCACAACTACAGCACATAAGATAAAGACGATTCCACCCATTGTTGGTGTACCACCTTTTGCTTTATGCGACTGTAAACCTTCTTCTCTTTCTACCTGTCCAAATTTTAATTTTTTTAAATATTGAATCGCTTTTGGCATAACAGCCAACACCAAAATAAATCCCACTAAAAAGTTCAAAACAATTCTTAAAAAGACCATATTAAACATAATAAGACTCCTTTACCACTTTTATCTTTTTTACAATATATCATATTTTCCACACAATAACAACAATCAAAAAAGTCCTCTCTATTTATAATTATCAATATTTATCGACATAATATTTTTTTATTATTTTCTTTATCTTCAAACCATTTTCTATATAATGTTGACTAGGAGTGAGAGAAAATGAAAAAAGCATTTAGTAATGAATTATATGTAGAACTACAATCTAAACATATCCAAGAAAGAATTGCTCAATTCGACAATAAATTATATCTAGAATTTGGGGGAAAACTTTTCGATGATACACATGCTTCTCGTGTTTTACCTGGTTTTGAACCCGACAGCAAGTTAAAGATGTTATTAACTTTAAAAGATAAAGTAGAAGTGATTATCGCTGTTTGTGCTAAAGACTTAGAAAGACATAAAATGCGAAGAGATTTAGGTATTTCATATGATGATGAAGTTATTCGATTAATTAATGAATATGAAAACGTTGGATTATATGTAGGAAGTGTCACAATTACACAGTACCAGCATCAAAATTCTGCCGATACTTTTAAAACAAAGCTAGAAAAACGTGGCATTAAAGTTTTTATGCAATATCCTATCGAAAATTATCCTCATAATGTTGATCATATTATTTCACCAGAAGGATTTGGTAAAAATGATTATATTATCACGACAAAGCCATTAGTTGTTGTGACTGCTCCAGGTCCTGGTTCAGGAAAAATGGCAACATGTCTATCTCAGCTTTATCATGAACATCTTCATGGCATTCGTGCTGGATATGCAAAATTTGAAACTTTCCCAATCTGGAACTTACCATTAAAACATCCTGTTAACCTTGCTTACGAAGCAGCAACCATTGATTTGAATGATGTCAATATGATTGATCCTTTCCATCTTGAAAAATATGGAGAAACAACTGTCAACTATAATCGTGATATTGAAATTTTCCCTGTATTAAATACAATGTTTAAGAAAATTTTTGGAGAATCACCATATGCTTCTCCTACTGACATGGGAGTCAACATGGCTGGTTATGCGATTATTGATAATGAAGCGGCTAAAGATGCTAGCTGTCGTGAAATTGTACGTCGTTATTATCATGCGCAAGTTGATTATTTAATGGGTAAAATCAATGATCAGTCTTTAGAAAAAATGCAGATGTTATTATCTCAGGCAGGTGTCGATGCGAAAAACCGTAAATGTGCCATTGTGGCCAGAGAAGTTGCACAAACACGCCAAGGTCCTGTCTGTGCAATAGAATTAAATGATGGTCATTTAATCAGTGGGAAAACATCATCATTATTACGTGCTTCCAGTGCAGCTATGTTAAATGCATTAAAATATTTAGCTAGTATTGAACAAGATATTGAATTAATTTCACCAACTATGCTGCATTCTATTCTATCTTTAAAAAATGACTATTTAAATATGAAAACACCATTATTGGATATTGATGAAGTCCTTTTAACACTCACCATTGCTTCAGCTCAAGACCAGAATGCTAAAAAATGTCTAGAAGCTCTTCCTTTATTAAAGGACTGTGAAATTCATTCAACTGTCATTTTAAGTAATAAAGATACAGAAACATTAAGAAAACTCAAAATGAACTTAACTTGTGATCCTAAGCATGCCAGTGCTTAGGATTTTTTAATAAAAAAGAACCTATTTTTTTAGGTTCATTTGCATCATTTGCTGATATTCACTAGCTACACTTTGATAAAGTCTGGCAAATGTATAATCAACATTATATTGTGTTAAAACAGCTTTATAAGGAATATGTGGTATTCCTTTCATTCTAAACAATTGTAATAATAAATCTAATTGTTCATCTTTATTTAAAGCAAAGAAAACAAAAGGTTGATCCATAGATGAAGAAGGCAACATCTGTTCCTGATATGCATAACCATCCATATTTAATAAATAACCCATTTTCTGATATAGATGCTGTATAGAAATATCTCTTACATCAATATCTAATTCATTTGCTATTTCTTTTATCTTTCCTTTGATATCATCACTTAAACGATATATTAAAATTGTATCTTTCATAATAATCCTTTCTTATTGTTCCAAATCGCCTAATTCTGTTTCAATTTTTTCATTATCCATGAATTGATCAATATATTCACATGCCTGTGTAATAGACAACTCATTAGGAATAATGACAGATGCATTCATTCCCACTGAATAACATGGCATAGAGGCACTATCACCTACAATTTGATAAGACTGAATATCCCAATTTGGCATTTGAGATAACTGCATTTGAACAAGCGCATTCATTTCGTCACTTGGCATATTGGTTTCAATACTTTGACTGATTGTATCCAAAACTTGTGAAAAAGATGTTAATATTGCTGGTGAGCAAACTTTTTTTACAATAGCCGAAATCATGCGTTGCTGGTTTCTTCCTCTTGCAAAATCTCCATCAACAAATGATTTTCTTTCTCTTACAAAAGCCAATGCCTCCTTGGCATTCAGATGATTTTCTCCTTCTTGAATCTGATAGCCACCAATCTTTGTTGTAAATTCCTCTGGAGAATGAACTGTCACACCACCCAATGCATCTACAATGTCCATAAATGAAGTAAAATTCATACGCACATAATAATTAATATCCTGATCAACCATATCTGTTAAAGTATCAATACTTTCCTGTAATCCATACATTCCTGTATGCGTAAATTTATCATATTCACCATTTCGATGTAATGGATAATAAATATCACGGGGAATACTAATCAATAATATTTGCTTGGTCGTAGGATTAATACCTACCAACATATTCACATCACTACGTGATACAGCCGTTAAATCTCCATATTCATCATTACCACTAATATAAACCAAAAATGGTTTTTCAGTCACATCAACACTTTTCGCATTCACCGCAGCTTCATCACGTTTAACCTGAAAAATAACACGTGTATCATCAGAAAAACTTTCTTTTTCCTGCTCAACCAAGCTTCTAAAAGCTTCATCTAAAATAATAGCGTCAACATCTTTCTGATATAATTTTGTAACCAGCTGATGAAAATCAGATGAATCATCTAAAGAAATCTGTCCCACTTCTTTTTCTATTTGCGATACCGTATAATCCATTGTTGATTCATCCACATAAGAAACATGTGAAAGTAAATGTTCAGGTAGCTGATATTCATTCTTAATTGGTGAGTCTTTTAAAACAATAACAGAAATAGCACGTGTCTGAAACTGTTCATCACCAAGCAAATCAACGACTTGCCCTGTTCTATAAACATAAAATGAAGCAACAACCATCAAACAACTTAAAACAAGGCTCAAAAACTGCGTCAATAAAGAACGTTTACTTCCCTGTTTTTTATAGAAAATCAAGAAATATTCTCCCACCATCAAAGCAATGAGAATAATTCCAACTATCATCATATATTTCATTGGTACAAAACGAATAAAATACATCGTTGATAGTAAAACTATAGACATCAAAAATTGAATACTATATACAATACGACGTATATATTTATTATCTATTTTTTTCATTATGACACATCCTTTTCGATAGGGTATCATATTTCGACATTTTTATCAACGAATTCTACCGTTACAGTTTGCATTTTCCTAAAAAATCATGTAAAATATTTGCCAATATCAACAGAAAGGGTGATTTCATGAACGTTAATACAATACTTCATTATGTTGACTTACGTGGTGATCTTTTAGCCAGTCAATTTCCCTATAATGAAATTGATGCCCTGATATTTAGTGAGCTGGCTTATGTTTATCTTGATGATATTTTCAATGACACAAAACCCATCACTTTACAACAAGCCTTTCAAAAATATCAACAAAGAAACGCCACATTAACACCTGAAAATTTAAAAAAGATTCTTGTCCCTAGTCATGAACTTTTTGAAAAAATGGCTCACAGTCCTCGTTATCAAAACATTCAAATTTTAAACTATGTCAATGATGTCAATAAAGAACTGATCAAACAGTTTGCAGCATTGGCTTTATTATTAGAAGATGGTCGCATTGTGATAGCCTATCGTGGTACCGATGATTCACTGATTGGCTGGCATGAAGATTTTTTAATGCTTTGTGAAAAAGTTGTACCTGCTCAAGAATCATCTGTACATTTTCTAGAAGAGATTGCCTCACAGAATATCACTTCTTCATTGATGCATGACTTAAAAAATAAATTCCTAGCACCTTCTATATGGCAACGTTTAAAAAAACATTTTCAATACCGTCAGCATCGTCCATTATGGTTAGTAGGACATTCTAAGGGTGGCAATTTAGCTATCTTTGCTGGATGTTTTTGTCATCAGCATATTCAAGATCGTATTATTCAAATTGATAATTTTGATGGCCCTGGTTTTCAAGATGAAATCATTCAATCAAGGGCTTACCAAAGCATGCTTCCCCGCATTCATAGCTATATTCCTCACTATTCATTTTTTGGTATTGTTTTAAGTCATGAAGAAAACTATACTGTTGTCAAAAGTCATGAAACAGGAATGATGCAGCATAATGCTTTTTCATGGCAGCTTCAGGCCCATCATTTTGAAGTCGATGAACTATCATATGAAAGTGTACAGTTTGCTATTAAAGTTATCCTTTTCTTAGAAAAATTAAGTTATGAAGAAAAACATCAGTTTGTGGAAGCGATGTTTTCATTATTTGACAATTTAAATTTATATAATTTTTCTGATTTATCACACATTTCCTATAAACATATCATGAATGGAATTAAAGAAATCACTTTATTAAAACCCAAAACACGTAATATGCTTTTAGAAGTTTTACATATGTTATGGCTAGAAGCCAAAAAGATCAAAAGAGGGCATTGACAAAATCATTTGTCTGCCCCTTTTTTATAAATCATCTTCAATTGCACTCGATTTGGCATATGCTGTTGATTTTGCCTCAAAAAAATCTGTTTTAATTTGATTAGCCTGACTATAAAGATTTACCCACTGCATTGCTTCTGGTTCATCCTGATAACCTTCAAAAAGCGGTTCAAACCCTAGTGAAGTCGCACGTAAATTACCTAAATAATGAATGTAATCACTGACCATAGTCATGGTTAACCCTTCTATACGATTACCTATCACATATTGTGCCCAGGCTATTTCCTCCTCAACACCACGTTTTAACATTTGACGATAAACAGCTATTTTTTCATCATCAAAGAGTTGTGGTTCTTCTTTTTGTAATTCTAAAATCATATTCCTGAATAACCATAAATGCGTATTTTCATCACGGTTAATATAACGTATTTCCTGTGCTGAACCAGACATTTTCCCCATTCTTCCTAAATTATAGAAGAACATAAAACCACTATAAAAATAAATACCTTCTAAAATATAATTTGCCATGATTGTCTTCATTAAATGAAATGCATCTTTATGCTGTAGAAAATCATTATATTGTTCACCAATAAATTGATTACGTTTTAATAAATGTTCATCATATTTCCATTGATATAAAATTTCATCACGTTTATCTGGTGAACAAATTGTATCTAACATATAACTATAACTTTGTGAATGTACAGCTTCCTGAAATGCCTGAATTGTTAAACATAAATTAATCTCATTGGCTGTAATATATTCTCCAATATGTGGTAAATTCGCTGTTTGTAAAGAATCCAAAAACACAAGAAACGATAGAATTTTATCATAAGCCTGTCTTTCTTCATCTTTCAACAAACGATAATCTTTGACATCTTGAGTTAAATTGATTTCTTCAGGTATCCAAAAATTATTCATTGCCTGACGATACCAGTCATGTACCCATTGATACTTCATATGATTAAAATCATTCAGATTCGTCGTATTTCCATTAATCATACGACGTTTTCTTACATCAATATCGCCTTGTGCATTAAATAATGCCTTTGCTTTTAATTCCATAATTCCTCCCTCTATGCACTGCATGATTCACATTCTTCAATTTCTAAAGATTGACTTCTTACATAGTAAATCGTCTTAACATTATTTTCATATGCTAAAATATATAAATTTAAAAGTTTTCTAAATGTAAATTCCTGTGTCATATAAATATTTAATGACTGCGACTGATCAATATGTCGTTGTCGAATCCCAGCAGCTTTGATTAGCCATTCTTGATCCATATAATGTGCATTTTTATATAACCAGAATGTTTTTGGATTTAAATCTGGTGCCACTCTTCGCATCATACTTCCTTTTTTCTCTTCAATAAAGAATTTTTTCATGATTGGATCAATAGAGGCTGTTGTTCCAGCAATAATAGATGTAGAAGAAGTGGGTGCAATAGCCATTAAATAACCATTACGTAAACCATAACGATGAATCATGGTTTCTAATTGTTGCCACTCTTTAGATTGATAATGACGTTTTTGAAAATACATACCGGTATCATAATCACTACCCTCAAAACCGTGATAACGACCTTTTTCTTTAGCCAATAAACATGATGCTTCTAGTGTATAGTAATTTATTTTTTCATATAACTGATCAACAAATTCTAAATGCTGTTCACTTTCAAAAGGAATGCCCTTTTGGCATAACATATGATGATAACCACTTGTTCCTAAACCAATAGCACGATATTTCTGATTCGTTATTTGAGCAAATGGTAATGGGTAATCATTCAAATCAATAACATTATCTAAAGCTCTCACAACAACATGAATAATATGTCTTAACTCTGCTTCATCATCAACATTTATTTTTCCTAATGTTAAGGATGCAAGATTACACACTACAAAATCTCCTGGTTTTGTTTTTTCAACAACGACCTCTTCCCCATCAACATGCATAACTTCCTTATCTAAAAAAGTCATAGCACTCATGTTTTGCGCAATTTCACTGCATAAATTACTACAATAAATCATACCTCGATGATGATTAGGATTCATTTCATTGACACGATCACGATTAAAGGCAAAAGGTGTTCCTGTTTCTACCAGCGATTTAATAATCAATCTGACAACTTCTTTGACACTCATGACTCTTTTAGAAATACGTTCATCCTGGATACAATCTAAGTAATGCTCCTGCCATTCTTGACCATAATAATCTTCTAAATGATAACCCTTGATCTGATAAATTTCATGAGGACACATCATATACCATGGGGCATCAATATCATCTCTAGCCAATTGCCAAAATAAGTCTGGATAGCAGACAGCTGGAAAAATATCATGCGCCTTCATACGATCATCTCCATTATTTGTACGAATCTGCAAAAACTCAGGCAGATCTTTATGCCAGACGTCTAAATAAACAGCTGCTGCTCCCTGTCTGACACCTAACTGATCAACAGCAATCGCCGTATCATTAACCAGTTTCAGCCAGCGAATCACACCACCAGCTGCACCTTTATAGCCACGAATATCACTGCCATTCGCCCTGACTTTTCCAAAATAGAGTCCCATACCTCCACCATGTTTAGAAACTTGAGCAAAATGATCTAAACTTTTATAAATACCATCCAATGAATCATCAACAACATCAATAAAACATGAACTCATTTGATGGAATGGTTTTCTGGCATTCGCCATTGTTGGTGTTGCCATTGTCACTTTAAGTGTACTTAAAATATCATAAAATTGTTTTGCCCAATAAACACGATCATTTTCTAGCATCGCTAAATGCATCGCAATCCCCATAAACATTTCCTGTGGTGTTTCTAAAACATGATGATCATGATCTTGAATCAAATAACGTTTATATAACATATCTAATCCACTATAATTCAATAATTCATTACGTTGATCTTGAATGTATTGTGATAATTCTTCAATTTCATCAGATGCATAATGTTCTAAAATATAATTTCCATAATATCCTTCTTGTGTTAAATATTGAATTTTTTGATAAAAAGTTGAAATCCCCAACATTTCATTGCGACATTGAACCTGACAAATGATATCATATACCAAAAAACGACCTGCAATCATTTCCCAGAAAGGTTCCTCAACACTTGTCAGTTCATCACTTGCCTGAATTAAACTGATCAAAGCTTCATGAGAAGTCATACCTTCTTTATAAAACGTACTCCACTTTTCATAAAGACGCTGTAAATGCTCTCTTCCAATCGCAAAATCCTGAATCATTTTATAAAAAACATCTTTTAATTTTTGATGACCTATTTTATCTAAAAATAGTGTGATCATATCTTCATTCATATCCATTTTTTTCACATCCTTGAAGGCATTGTATCACAGCATAAAAACATTTGACCACTTATATGCCTATAAAAATTCTCATATCATTTCATTGGTAATTTAAAAATTATTATGTTATGATAATGACCTATTGGAGGTAAATATGTTACATATACTTGAACATTCTTTAGAAGATTTAATACCTATGCTTCCATTTTTATTTCTAACTTATCTATTAATGGAATATATTGAACATAGAAATAATCAGAAGTTTGAAAACCTTTTGGCACGTACGCAAAAATTAGGCCCTCTGATTGGTAGTCTTTTAGGAATCATCCCTCAATGTGGATTTTCTGTCATTGCCAGTGGATTATATATGAATCAAAGTATCAGTTTAGGAACTTTGTTAGCTGTGTTTATTGCTACAAGTGATGATGCTATTCCTATTTTAATTGCCCAACCAAAACAGGCACAGACATTATTTGTGATTATTGGTTTAAAAATCATTGTGGCAATTGTTGTTGGTTATCTGGTGGATGGATTAATTCAATCTCATCGTCTTTCTAACAATCATAGCTTACATGATATACATGAACACTGTAAAGAAGAAGAACATGGACATGGTATTATTTATTTAGCTTTATTACACACTTTCAAAATCTTTGTTTTTGTCTTTATTGTTAATTTTGCATTAACATGGCTGATTGAAGAAATTGGTGCAGATACATTGAATTATATTTTAGTTCATGGTTCTATTTTTCAACCTGTTATCGCTGCTCTTACTGGCTTTATTCCTAACTGTGCTGCAAGTGTCATCTTATCACAGCTCTATCTTGATCAGGTCTTAAGCTTTGGTTCTTTATTTGCAGGACTTATGACGAGCACAGGACTTGGTTTACTTGTCTTGTTACGTATGTATGATAATAAAAAAGACATTTTAAGAATTGTTCTTATCATGTTTGTAAGTGCAACGATTATAGGCATTTTTCTACAATTATTTTAAAACCGTAGGCTTTCGTCTACGGTTCTTTATTTATGATAATCTTTGACATCTTCTAATAAAAACTCATGGTTTTGAGGCTGTTTTCTTTGAAATTCATGAAAATGTTCTTCCGTTACAGCTTTCACTTCTAAAGCCAGTTCTCGTGACGACATACGACGTGCTCCTCGTCCAATGACAATGGACTGCTCCAAAGCATCAGAAGTTGCAACAACAACACGATAATCACTTGCTAATTGATGGGTCACACGTTCAATATACATATCTGCAGTTTGGGCTTCTTTGGTATAAACAACATAAACATTATGATGCTTTTCGTGACTCCCTAGATTCTGTTTCACCTTATAAGCATCAAAAACAATAATCATAAGGCATTGTTTATACCCCTGATAATTACTGAGTATATCAATCAGTCGATCACGTGCAACACCTAAGTTTGTGCTTGCTAAATCTTTGAGTTCTGGCCACGAATGAATAACATTATATCCATCAACCAAAAGGCATTCAGGTTTCATTTTAACACTCATAGATGTTTCTTGAGGCTGATGCTGACGATAATAATCATCAGCTAAACGACGTTTTATAGGTCCATATGTTCTTTGAAAGATAGCATCCAATTCTTCATCTTCATTTTGATATTGTGGTGCATCATGATATGTATGATGCGTATTTTTATTTTTTGTATATTGATAAGGAATATGCATATATTGCTCAACTTCATCCCATGCCACATAAAAACCTGCTCCATGTTGACAAAAGACTGAACCTGTTGGATGAGCCTGATCTGTTTCACTATCATATCCTTTTTGTTTTATAATGTCGTCTTGATTATGACAAGGAAAATACCCTTTCATATGGCAGATCATGCGTCCTTTACCTTTTGTTAAAGCAATCACTTCTTGCTGATAATCTTGTAAGCAGGCCACTGGCCCTTCACCATATAAATCAATACTATCAATCTGTTCTTCAATTCTCACTTTGGTGTGTCTTTTTTCCATATCATACAAAACACGACTCAACGCATCTTTAGGTATATGAATATGAATATCATAATAAGGTTCTAATAAAATAGATTTTCCTCTTTTTAACCCTTGACGAATCGCACGATATGTAGCTTCTCTTAAATCACCACCCTCAGTATGTTTTTGATGAACTTTCCCTGCTATTAAACTGATTTTTATGTCAGTTATAGAAGCTCCTGTTAAAACACCTGGATGTTCTATTTCTTGACAATGTGTCATAATTAAACGCTGATACTGTAATGGCAGCTGATCTGTTGTACATTGACTTTCATAAACCAGACCACTCCCTTGAGCAAGTGGTTCCAATAAGACATGGACTTCTCCATAATGACGCAATGGTTCAAAATGTCCAACGCCCTCCACTGGTTCACTAAGTGTTTCTTTATATAAGATTTCACCATGATCAAAACTAACTTCCTCATGAAATCTTTCACGAATGATATTTTGTAAAACTTCAATTTGAATTTCACCCATCAATTGAATATAGATATCTTGTGTCTGTGACATATATGTCACATGTAATGTTGGGTCTTCTTGAGCTAAAGTCTGTAGATTCTTTAACATTTGGTGCTGATCACAATGAGGAGATAAGACAACACGATAAGTCATGTAAGGCATCATCACAGGTTGCGTGAATGTCTGATTTGTAAGTGTCATTCCTGGAAGAAAACTTTTTAAACCTTTTAAAGCAACCACATCTCCTGCCTTTGCTTCTTGTAGCAACGTATATTTTGGTCCCTCATATAAACGAATCTGATCAATTTTTTCATCATGAATCTTTTCTTTCACATGCAATGTTCCACCAGTTATTTTTATATGTGTTAAACGATTGCCGTGTTCATCATGACTCACTTTGTAAACAAAGCCATCCAATGAATCCTTATATGTTGGTTCTATGGTATAGGTATCTAGTAAATCTAAAAAAGCGCTGACCCCTTCATTTTTTAAAGCTGAGCCAAAGAACACTGGAAAAATTTGTCTTTTCATAATACATTCTTGAATATGTCCCAAATCAATCACTTGATGGTCCATATATTCTTCCAACAATGTTTCATTAACGAGAGCCAGATTTTCATAAAGCTGTGTTACTGGCATCGAGAAATCTAAACAGTTTTCATGATATTTTTCTGTCAATTCTTGAAATAAGTATTCACGAGAATAAGTTGTCTGATCCATCTTATTCATAAAAATAAAAGTGGGAATATGATAATGTTCTAATAAATGCCAAATTGTTTCACTATGTGACTGTATACCATCCATTCCATTGACCACAATAATCGCATAATCTAGAATGTATAAAGTTCTTTCCATTTCAGCCGAAAAATCAACATGGCCTGGTGTATCTATCAAAACAAACTGTGTATCTTTCCATGGAAACATCGCCTGTTTAGAAAAAATAGTAATGCCACGATGACGTTCCTGTTTGTCATAATCTAAAAATGTATCCTGATGATCTACACGTCCCAATTGTCGTATCTGTCCTGAAAGATAAAGCATACTTTCAGACAACGTTGTTTTTCCTGCATCAACATGTGCCAATATGCCAATCACAATTTTTTTCATATCATTGAACCTCCCAACCTTGAAGAATTATTATACACTATTTTTTTATGAAATACATCTTTTCATCTACCAAAAATATGTTAAAATATCCTAGAAAGAAGGGATATTATGTTTTTTAGACTTCATGTTATTATTTCAAGTGAAAATGAAAAAGATGAAAAACTGATTAAAAATTTACTTTACCAAATAAGACCAACATTGTCTATTTCACCTGCCAGAGAATATGCTGGTCTTAAAGATCATAGTGAATTTTATGCAACAGACGATATCACACCAGATCAAGTTCAACCCTTATTAGATCAATTGAATAATGATTGGGATGGTGCTCAGGATGATTGTATCTGTTATGGATTTAACACAAAGATGTTTCATGAACTGGTTTATTATTTAGGATTTACTTTATTTGAATAAAAAGTTTTAGGTACTTTTTTAATGACCTAAAACTTTTTTATATTTATAAAAGAATGTCTCCGTTACTTTCAATAATCTCTTTATAGCGATAATAAGAATTTTTGATATGACGTTCTAGAGTGCCATGACCATCATTAAAACGATCAACATAAACAAAACCATAACGTTTTTTCATTTCACCAGTACCCGCTGATACAACATCAATAGGTCCCCAATAAAGATATCCCATCACTTCCACACCATCAAGGATTGCTTCATGTACATATTTTAAATGATCTTCAACATATTTCATTCTAAAAGCATCATCAATATGTCCATTTTCATCAAGATTTTCATCTAAACCAATACCATTTTCAACAATAAATAATGGCAAATGATAACGATCATATAAAACATTTAATACATAACGAATACCTTGAGGATCAATTGGCCAAGACCAAGGCTTTGGTGAACATCCTTCAAGATATGGATTCTCTTTTCCAGTCAATCCGCCAGTATCCCCATGAACATCACTTTCTTTATCGTAAGTTGAAGAACGATAATAACTAAAAGAGAAAAATTCAACTGTATTTTCTTTCATTAATTGAAGTTCCTGATGATCCATCACTGGTTCAAAATGATGTTCATTCCAGACACGTTTAACATAACCTGGAATCTCACCAAAACAGAAAGCATCTCCAAAATAGAAATTAGACATTCTTACAGTATCAAATGCACCCCATACATTATCAGGATCACAGTTATATGGATAAGTTGCTACTGATGAACATGTTAACATGCATCCTACTTTGGCTTGTGGATCCACTTCATGACAAAGTTTCACTGTCCAGGCATTGGCTACACATAAATGATAATAAGCCTGCCATTTATCTTCAAATGTTGTTGATCCAATTGGATCTTCAGGATTTTCTGGATTTAATGTCAAAACGCCTCCTGCAACTAAAGGATTACGCATCATATTATTCACTTCATTAAAAGTCAACCAATATTTCACTTTCCCTTTATAACGCTCAAAGACAGTTGTCACATAACGCTTCCAAAAATCAATCAAACGATGATCACGCCAGCCTCCATATTCTGTAATAAGATGTAATGGTGTTTCATAATGACTTAATGTAATAACTGGTTCCATATGCAACTCTAACATCTTATCAATTAAGCGATCATAAAATGCCAAACCTTTTTCATTAGGCTCTTCTTCATCACCATTAGGAAAAATTCTACCCCAGGCAATAGAAGTTCTAAAACAATTAAATCCCATTCCAGCCATTAACTCTAAATCTTCTTCATAACGATGATAAAAATCAATAGCCTCATGACTTAAATAAACCTTATTGGGATCTAGACACATTTCATATTTTTGCTTATCTTGATTCCATTTTAAACCAGGGTCTTTAGATCCAATACCAACCATGACATCAGTCACATTAGGAGCCTTTCCATCTTCTAGCCATGCTCCTTCACATTGGTTTGCAGCAACTGCTCCTCCCCATAAAAAATTTTTAGGAAAACTCATTTTATATACCTCCTCTATGAAAAATATTTTACACCTTTTTCAATTGACGATAATCATAATTTCATAAAAAGAAAATACCGAAATTAATCGGTATTACATAGAAAGAATTTCTACTCCTGTATCCGTCACTAAAAGTGTATGTTCCCATTGGGCTGATAATGAGCCATCATCTGTATAAGCTGTCCAATCATTAGAGCCAATATGAATAAAGCGCTCTCCTGCATTAATCATCGGTTCAATTGTTATCACCATACCTGGCACAAGCACAGTTGTAGGACAATGTGGATCAAAGTGAAGTACATAAGGATCTTCATGCATAGATAAACCGACACCATGTCCACAAAACTCTCTGACAACACTATATCCATATTGATGTGCATGCGTTTCAATAGCTCTACCAATATCACTAATGGTACTTTTGAATGGTTGAATAGACTCTATTCCCTTATATAAGCATTCACGTGTAACTGCAACCAGCTGTTTAGCTTCATCACTGACATTGCCGATCATGAACATACGTGAGGCATCAGCATAATATCCTTTATAACATGTCGTTGCGTCAACATTAACAATATCTCCATCCTTTAATATCACATCATCACTAGGAATCCCATGACAGACTTCATCATTAACAGATGTACAAATACTTTTAGGATAGCCTTCATAATGAAGATCAGCTGAAGAAGCATCATGACTATTTAAATATTCAACAGTCATATCATCTATCTGCTGAGTTGTCATCCCTGCACAAATATGTTCTTCAATATAATCTAATAACCCATTATTCACAATGGCAGCCTGTCTGATTCCTTCTATTTGCTTATCATTTTTAATCATTGCACGTTTTGGAATAACATATCCCTGTTTTTTTAAATATTGCAGTCTTCCATCAAATTTTTCATGACATTTTTTATATTTTTTATGACTCCCACACCAACATTCATCATTTCCAAATCTTTTCATATCATTTCCTTCTTTCAAGTTAAATATCGCTAACTATAAGTTTAAACCTCTTTTCTCTTATTGTAAATACAATCAAATAAAAAAATAAAAAATCAGAACAAATCTGATTTTTTATGTGTTGTCTTTGTGTGTTAAGAGATTGGTTTTGACAACATGAGATAGTGAGAATTATTCGAAATAAGGTATACCTTTATTTCAACTATTGCATAAACAGAACTGACACTAAGATGACTTACGCAATAGCCACTATCATTCTAACAAAAATAACATATATAAAAATCATTTCGATATGAAATTTATATTAATTTTATGTAAAATATAAATAAAAAAGTCCACAATAACATGCAGACTTTTATTTTCTACTGGTCTCCCCGCACGGGATCGAACCGTGGACCCTCTGATTAAGAGTCAGATGCTCTGCCAGCTGAGCTACGGAGAGATGATTAACGAATATATAATACACTAAACTTTAAGAAAAATCAAGATATTTAAATGGAATATTTACATAATATTTGATATAATGTTAAGCATAAAGGTGGTGATATGATGTATAAACAATCTATTCAAAATATTCAGCTTGCTATTCTTCCATTAGACGGAACTATTTTTAACTTAAATAGATATAGATACAACTATACACATCATTTCTGCGAGAGTCATCATCTTAGCTATTCTCTAGATGATTTTTATCATCATCTTTCTAACATGTATGATATGTACAAAGACTGTCCTATCCAAACAATCATGAGTGAAGGACTTTTTAATGCAAAAATTGAAAGAGAAATGATGCAATATTTGACATATAAAGGTTTAAAACCAAAAGATGGGCTGTTAGAATTGATTGAATATCTACACCAAAAAAATATTCCTATTGCAATTATATCTACTCATCGTCAAAAAGATGCCAAAACATATCTTTCTATGTGTCATCTTGATCAGAAAGTTCATTATATTATTGGTAGTGATATGGTCAGCATGCCTCTTCCTGCCACGGAAATTCTTGAAAATATAACTGAACATTTTCATATCAAACCTGAAAACACTTTAGTCATTTCTTCTTTTGAAGCTCTTAATAAAGCAAGTTGTCAATTACATATGAATGTCATTTTCTGTGAAGATTTAAAACCAGCTGGAACATATGAAAAAGAAACGTCTTATCAGACCTGTCATAATCTTTTTGAAGTTTTAAATGTTCTTTTATTTGATCGTTATAATGAAATGGATATGTATTCTGCTTTGCTTGGAATGCATAAACATATGTCTAAGCAAGAATTAGAACAAGTCAAAGATAAATGGCAAAAGGACTATCCTGATGATTCACAGTTAAATCAAATTGTGAATCAAACCTATGCATATCATTTATCCCATCTTAATGAACCTGTTGTTAAGGATGGGAGTGTCTATATGCAAAAGACACGTCCTAGAAAAACATTTCAATTTGATGATGAAAATGAACAAAAAGATTTCTTTCAGGAATCTACACCTCAAGAAAAAAAAGAAGAAGACACTTCATCTACAAAAAAACAAACTTTTTCTTCATTAAATAAACAGGAAGAAGCGGAACTCACTGCTCTACTTTCACAAATCAATTATAAAAATCATTCTCCTATCGTTCATGAAGAACAAACAGATGAATCTCAAATTGATATCACAGATGATGAAGAAGATAGTGATACATCTTTTTCGTGGTTAAATCTTGTTTTTAATTTTATTTATATTGTTGCAACTTCATTTTTGATTATTTTTGTAGGAATTATTGTTTATATTGCTTTTATTCCTCAATTTGAAAATGATCAGGGGTTCTTCCATATTTTAGCTCTTCTATTTCAAGGATATTATAGTATAATAGAGGCCTGCTTTAAGGTATTCTTTAACAGTTTGCATACTATTATACCTATGATACCATCCTACCAGGATTACCTTATGCATAATCAGATGTTTTCTTTAGATGGTGTTCAACTTTTCAATATTTTTATTTTTCAGATTATTCTTATTAGTTTTATCAAAATCATTATTTATATTTTAAGGAGAGATTCCGATAATGAAGACTATTCTTAATCAAATCCATCGTTTGGATTTACGTGTATCTTTTTTCATGATCAGTTTGTATCACCATCATGTACTTAACCGCATTATGAAGTTCATCAGTTCATGTGGTGATTTTGGTATTATATGGCTTATTATTATTTTATTAACCAATGTAATTCCTGCAGCCCGTTCCATGTCTATTCATATGCTGATGGCATTGATTGTTTCTGCGCTTATTGGACAAATTTCTATCAAATCTCTTATCAAAAGAAAACGTCCATGTCATCTGTATCCCGAAGTTCAATTACTTGTTCCAACTCCAAATGACTCATCATTTCCTTCTAGCCACACAACCTCTTCTTTTGCATGCAGCACTATTCTTTTTCTTTTCTTCCCTACATATGGTCTTTTCGCTTATCTTTTTGCCTTTCTTATTGGTTTATCTAGAATTTATTTATTTGTCCATTTTTTGAGTGATGTTATTTGTGGTATGATTTTAGGAATCAGCATTGGAATTCTTATTTATTTGATATAGGCAACCCTTTGGGTTGTTTTTTTGTATGAAAAAAGGTTTTTGACTTTTCAAAAACCTTTACACTACAATAACACTAAACACATCGAAATGATATTATTCATCATATGCGATAAAATAGGAACATATATATTATTTTGCTTTTCATATAAATAACTTAATGCAAATCCCATCAATCCATAAGAAAAAATTTGTACCCATTCTAAAAGATTGCCTGCAAAAACAGCTGACATAATATGAATAAAACCAAATATAAAGGCTGAAATCAAATGTGCCATCTTTGGATTCCATTCATAAATCCATCCAAAAACAATCCCTCTAAATAACATTTCTTCCACAATAGGTGCCAATATACATGATACAAAAATCATAATCACTGGATAGGAAGTTGTGATAGATTCAATTAACTGCTGATTTTCACTTGTCTGATTTCCACCTAATGCCAGTGTCAGCAATCCACCAATAATTTGACAAACATAAATCAATAAAACACCTACAATACAACCATAAAACAAATTGTTTTTGATATTTTTCTTAAAATCTTTAAACTGTTCAATCATACTATCTTTCAATAACCAGCCAGCTAAAACCAATAAGATCAAATCAAAAACAAGATTTAAATAAGCATTTAATTGATTATAATCAAACTGAATATGAAATTGTAAAATAATAAATTTAAACAGAGCACTCAAAATCAATGAACCACAATACATATAAAGTGGTAGAATCACTAAAATAAACATCCATTTCACTTGAGTTGGTACTCTTCTACTAAAATGTTGATTAAACATGATTTTCATCTCCACCGTATGTCTGATGATGATCATAACGATAATATGCTAATTCTTCAAAGAAAATAGCTTTTGATAATTGATAACGTGGTAAATAAGTATAAACCCCAATAATACCTGTAATAATAGCACTTATTAAAGCTCCTAAAATAGGTAAAAACATCAATAATCGATTGAATATCATTTGAATAATCATCAATCCAAGAATCCATCCTAAAAATGAAAGATTTAATTTAATATAATCAAAAATATGTCCTTTCATAAAACGATAAGATTCTTTAATAGCCATTAAATTTGTCATTTGATATCTTTCAAGTAAATATGGAACTGCAAACAAATAAGAAGATATCACAAACACAATAACAATCATAAGCATATAAAACAATATAAATGCAGCTAAAAGTGATGGTGATTGACTGAAAATACTCAATAATACTTGTGTATAATTTCCTGATAATGATATTTCATTAGCAAAACTATCTAATTGAATTCCTGATAAAAAAGCACCAAAAATCATCATTAAAATAAACATAGCAGCAAAAGTAATAAAAAATAAAACAATGTTATTCAATAAATATGTAGAAAACAATCCTTTAAATCTTTTAAACCCTACAAGAGCATCATCATCAGATAATAATGAAGATTGATTTCTAACCATTTTTAATGAACTGACAACATATCCATGTGAAACAGCAATAAAAGCAAGACTTATTATGATATAAATTATGCGTGATAATATATCATGTCCTGTACTAAATAAAGTTGGAATCAATTCCAACAATACTAATATCATAAGAATACGTATATATTGTTGCTTATCAACACTCAACAGTTGATTGGCTCTTTCTTTAATCTTTCTAATATTCATCTATATCACTCCTTAATTGCAACCATTATATCATATCTCTTATTTAATGTCTAAACTTGTTTTAATGGCCGAATTCACTTTATCCATCAAGGATTCTGACAAGACTCCTAAACGTTCATCTATTCTTTTTTTATCAATTGTTCGTATCTGTTCTAACAAGATGACTGATTTCTTTTCTAAAAATGGTGTTTCAATAATCACATGTGTTGGTAAATCATTTTTTGTCATTCTTGAAGAAATAGGTGCTACAATCACCGTCGTCGAATATTTATTTCCTTTATTGTTTTGTAAGATTAATACGGGTCTATATCCACCTTGCTCACTTCCTATAACTGGCGATAAATCTGCATAATAAATTTCTCCCCTATTCATAATGTCCTCCTATCATACAACTAATATATGAATAGAAAAAGAATTTAGAACAAAAGAAAAAAACATAATGATATATAAAAAGTCCACTATCAGAAGTGAACTCTTTAACTTTATAACATCAATGTTCATGCATTTTATTCATGTAAATCTTTTTTTATACGCGATGTTGAAATTTCAGGCGTTCTAGGCAAATAAACGACTTCAACACCTTGATCACGTAAATAATCAAACTGTCCTTCCCAATCGTCACCCATTACAAATACATCAATATGATACTGCTGACAGTCTTCCTTCTTTTGATCCCAGTTTTCTTCAGGTATAACAAGATCAACATATCTCATAGCCTCTAGTAAAGATTTTCTCTCGGCATAACTAAAATAACACTCTTTATGCTTTTGTAATTTAACAAATTCATCTGTTGATAAAGCAACAATAAGGTAATCACCTAAAGCTTTTGCACGTCTTAATAAATTGATATGTCCATAATGCAAAAGATCAAATGTTCCATATGTAATGACTCTTTTCATTTTTACACCCCTTTGATTTTTCATTTCTCTATTTTCATGAACAAGTTCTAATATTGAAAAAGGAATTTCAGATTTACTTTTTCTCTGGAATAATCTTTGAACCGATAATTGTGGTTCCAAACCAAATTTCACAACATCATATACCGCTCTAATGATTGGCAATTCAACATGATAACGAGCACTTAAAAGATCGGCAGCATCTAACGCATTAATTCCTTCAACAACCATTCCTACCTTTTTAATGGCTTCATTCACTTCATATCCTTGGCCAATATACGTTCCACATTGATTATTACGACTATTTTGACTTGTACATGTGACAACTAAATCACCTAACCCTGCCAGTCCATAGAAAGTATGAATAGAACATCCCATAGCAATTCCTAAACGTGATATTTCATGAATTCCTCTTGTCACTAAAGCTGCAATCGCATTATCTCCATAACCTAAACCATGAGAAATACCAGCTGCTAAAGCGATAATATTTTTCATAGAACCACAAACTTCTACACCTTTAATATCTTTATTTGTATAAACACGCATAAAAGAACTTGTAAATATATCCTGAACCTTTTGGGCAATCAATTCATCTACTGAAGCTGATACAATAGTAGATGGTAAACCTATTGAAACTTCTTCTGCATGAGTGGGTCCAGATAAAGCAACAATATGACCATATTCAAAATCCATCTGATCTTGAATTTCAGAATAAATGATTTCTGACATTGTCATTAATGTTTGAGCTTCCATTCCTTTTGCGACATCAACAATAATATGTTCAGGTTTTAAGTAGGGAATTATTTTTCTCGTTGTTTCTCTTACAAAAATAGATGGAACAGCCATAACAATAACTTCTACATCATCTAAAGTATCCGATAAATCACAGGACAATTGTATAGATGAAGAAATGATTGCATCTTTTAATTTAGGATGTTTATGATTTTTTTGAATATATTCAATTTCTTCAGGAATCGCTGACCATGCTTTCACACAATGTTTTTCACTTAACATGTTTGCAAGCGCTATTCCCCATGTTCCAGTTCCAATAATTGCTATTTTACTCATTGATATCATTCTCCATTTCACATAATTTTTCCACCAGTTCTACAACACGTAATGTACTATGACCATCCTGAATTTCAAAAAATTGATTCTTCATTTTTTGAAACAGATCTTCATCAACATGATAAGTTTGTAATGACTGTACAACGTCTTCTTCACAATAACAAACTGGATAACCTAAATCCCTCACATCTACAAATACCCCTAAATCTTGACAATACTGCTCATAATCAGGAATATAGAAAAGCATCGGTTTCTTTAAAATCATAAAATCAAAAACAATAGATGAATAATCCGAAATCAAATAATCACTTATACAAAATAATTCATGTGTATCTTCATGATTCATATTCAAAATACGATTATCTTTTTGTAAATGATAATTTCCCATTAAAGGATGAAATTTATATATCAGCACAAAATCATCGCTTAACTGATTCATCACTTTTTGAGCATCAAAATGAATCGCTGAAAATCCTTTATATATATTCCCTCTAAAAGTCGGTGCATACAAAATAATGTTCTTATTTTTCAGCATTGGATATTTTTGATAAAGTTTTTCTTTCGTTTCATCAATCCATTGTTGATGAAATAATTCATCAGTTCTTGGCATGCCCACAGGCAAGACTTGTTCTTGTTGAACACTAAATGCTTGACTATATGCATCCTTCCAATAAGATGAAGTTGCTAAAACATAGTCATAATTAGAAATAGGATACTGACGTTCAATCACATTACCAAATTTCTTTATAGCTCCACAAGCATGCCATACCTGAATCACTTGTACCCCTTTTCTTTTAAAATGTGAAACCACATAGTTATTATCATGTAAAAAAATAATTTTTGATGTATATACATAATACAATTGTTTCATACAATTGATAAAATATAAAAACTGTCCCCATAAATTCTTCTTGTAATGAATGAGACATAAACGCACATCATATTTTTCTAGTGGCAATTGTTGATAAATCTTTAAAAAATCAGATGTCAAATGATCATCTTCTAAAGATATAAAAGTGATTCTATTATTATGAATCT
>OGPH01000675.1_pt1 | contig 33237 bp, 41 predicted proteins | sample 1552891 | NCBI WGS metagenome assembly OGPH01 (sample SAMEA2580272, study PRJEB22360) | human gut metagenome | biome: human gut; feature: human-associated habitat; material: faeces | place: Denmark | collected 2008/2010 | reverse complement strand
TTTTGTTTTTTATTATGAAATTACCCCATTTAGAAATTAAAGCAGAAAAAGGCAAACCCCATAATAAAATTAAAGGTTAAGGTTTACCCCGCGATTATTTAATATACCATAATTTTTAAAATGACTTTGAGATTTTGATCATCAATGTCAGTTTTATTAGAAGTACACATTTGCTTGATTCTTTTTAAAGTCAATTTCTGTAAATGATGATTAATATCAAAAAGACTAAACATATAAACCAACCTCCTTTTCTATTACTATCATTATAATACTTTCAAAATCAAATACCAAATATTTATCGTTAAAAACCCTTTCATATTATGAAAATAAGCACTACAGAGTGCTTATTCATCTATTCTTTCTATTTTAAAAATGACTGGTCTAGTCCCATCATTACAACAGGCAATCATTTCGTTTTCATGTCTCATCCAATCTTTCATAATAGAACCACCCTGAAGTCCAGCATAAATATAACGACTGACACAATCCCATGCTTCACTACAAAATTTGCCATCTAGCATATGCCAGAAATCATCTTTTCCATTTCCCTTTTCAATGATAAATTCTTGTCCAACTTCAAACATTGGACATAGTCCTACATCTGGATCCATACAATATTTCTTCTGTAATTCTGGATAACATTTCTTATCAATAACTGTCACTTTAACTTTTGCCATTTTCACACATCTCCTTTATCTTATATTTCTTCTCCATTTGACTGTATAACTTTTTGATACCAATAAAATGAATCTTTTTTATAACGCTTCATTGTTCCATTTCCACTATCATCTTTATCCACATATACAAAACCATATCTTTTTCTCATCTCTCCTGTTCCAGCAGAAATCACATCAATACATCCCCATGGTGTATACCCCATTAAATCTACACCATCTTCTTCTATTGCTTTTTTCATTTCATAAATATGTTCTTTTAAATATTCAATACGATAAGTATCGTGGATTTGTCCGTTTTCCATATGATCAATAGCACCTAAACCATTTTCTACAATAAATAATGGTAATTCATATCTTTCATAGAGCTGATTTAAGGCAATACGCAATCCAACAGGATCAACCAGCCAACCCCATTCACTTGTTTTTAAATATGGATTGATGATGGAAGTTGTCATATTACCAGATGTCGTTTCCTGCTTTTCATCACCACTGACACACGAACTTGAATAATAACTCAATCCAATATAATCAACTGTCCCTTCTTTTAAAATTTGTTGATCCCCTTCTAAAACAGGCAAATGAATTCCATTTCTTTGATATTCTTTTAACTTATATTGTGGATAATGACCACGGCATTGTACATCACAATAGAAATGTCTTATCTGATTGTCTTTCATCAATTTCAATTCATCACGTGGATGACAAGTCAAAGCATATGCTGCTGTATAAGCAATCATCATGCCAACTTTCATTTCAGGATTAATTTCATGAGCCATTTTCACAACTTTTGCACTTGCAATGAATTGATGATAAGTCGCAGTGGCTTTAGACTGATCATCATTTTTTAATAATCCTCCAGCATAAAGAGGTAGAATTTCCATATTATTAATCTCATTAAATGTCATCCAATATTTGACTTTATGCTGATATCTTTTCATCACAAATTCACAGTATTTGACAAATGCATCAACACAACGACGATCAATCCATGCTCCATATCTATTGATGAGCGAAACTGGTGTTTCAAAATGTAACAAAGTCACGACTGGTTCGATATGATATTTCAAACATTCATCAAAGACACGGTCATAAAATTCTAAACCTTTTTCATTTGGAATTTCATCATCACCATGTGGTAATATTCTTGCCCAATTGATGGACATACGATAACATTTGAATCCCATTTCCGCCATAAGGGCAATATCTTCCTTATAATGATGATAAAAGTCACTGGCTTCATGTGTTGGATAAAACTCATCTTCATGACAAGATAATTTTGTATCTTGTGGTAAATCTTGATAAGGAAAGACAAATTGAGAACCATATTCACCATCTGGTAAAGTATAAGTGACTCGTCTTTGAATACCATTTCTACCATCTCCACTTGTGACAACATCTCCACTACATAACCCTTTTCCATCTTCTAAATAACCGCCTTCAAACTGATGCGCCGCAGTTGCGCCACCCCATAAAAAATCCTTTGGTAAAGACATCTTATTTCCCCACTTTCTTATGATAAAATGATTCATACATCTTGATTGCCCGATCTAAAACTTTTGCACCATTCATTGTTCCATAATCACGCATATCAATCACATCAAATGGAGCTTTGTCACCAACAACATCTTGGACGTTCTTTAAAACATATCTGACTTGTGGACCTAACAATAAAACATCAAAATTACCTATGTGATTACCAATTGTTTTTTCACCTACAGCATCCACACTGACTTCAATACCTCTTTGATCTGCTTCTTCTTTCATCTTATTCATCAGCAGACTTGTTGACATACCACCTGCACATGCTAGTAAAATCCTCAACATTTTGATTCCTCCTTCTTTTGATAGTTCCACTATAAAGTCTTTCATTTTTAAATACAAGACCTGTCCATGATCGAGGAACATTGTCAACCAATTTCATTAAATAAACATAAAAAATCTGCAACAATGTTACAGATTCTTAAAAAAGATTTGATCATAAAGTTGTTCGTATTTTTTTTTTTTTTCATAAGACATAGAATATAAAAGACTATAAATCAAATCAAAAATATATTTTAAAGATGTATAAAAAACCCACTCTTGAATACTTGATGATTGTGGATCAAAAGGTGTATGAATCGTATATGTTGCATTTTGGGATAAACGATTTTGATTTTGTCCTGTAAAAACGATAAATGGAATATGTCTGCGTAATAAAGTTTGACATAAATCAATGAGATAAGGATTTCGAGAATGCTTACTCACAATCATAATCACATGATTATTTTTTATGTTTAAAGCATGATTAATCTGTAAATCTGTATCTTTATAAACTTGAACAAAGATACCAAGACGACTGAAAATATGCGCAGCATAATAACAAATCGTTGAATTTGTATCATTAGCATAAATATCAACATATTTTTGTGATTCAATAGATGAAACAATATCCTGTAAATCCTTTTGATTTAAAGAATCTTTCGTTTTTTGAATCGTATCATTTTCTAATTGGCTTACTTTCTGTGAAATAGAAAGTATATCTTCACCAGAAAAGATATCATAATTATCTAAGTTCATATTTTTCAACATCAAAACGATATGATATTTAAAATCACTATAATTTTTATATCCTAATTTTTTAATAAAACGAATGATTGTTGTTGCACTGGTATAAGTTCTTTTGGCGAGTTCTCTTGATGAAAGCTGTGGAATTTCTTCTAAATGTTCCAGCAGATATGTGACAATGACCTGATCATTTTCACTTAAATGATAGTTTTCATTTAATCGATCTAGAATACGTTGACTCATGCTGTTTCCTCTTTTTCAAAAATAAGGGAAATTGTTTCAACATCTCCTGTTGATCTCGTTATGATTGGAACATACCCCAGATAAGTCCATCCATCCAAGATACGTTGCTTAACTTTTTCTTCAATGCCTTCAAACTGATATTTACTTCCTTTTATTCCACCAAATCCAACTGTAACGGATTGCATACGTTCAAATTCTACTTTCTTCATTTTTACCTCAGTTTCTTCTAAAATATCATGAATCTTCTTGAGCACAGCTTGCTCATCATTTGATCCAATGACCTCATAAGCAATATTTTTAATAGGTTCTACTGCATTTGACATGGCATAAGCATATTTGACTTCCTGCAACATTTCATAATCGTTCATTTGATCTCCAAAGGCTGCACATTCATCTGGATTAATCTGGTATGTATCTTGTAAAAATTTGATACCTACCCCTTTATGCATGTGCTGATTTTGAATATCCATCCATTCATTTCCTGATGTGACAATCTTAACGCCATCTGGTAACTGTTGACGAATCTCATCTAATAAATCCTGAATATGCTGTTCTTTATCATAGATGGCAATCTTCATAATATCATCATGAATCTCATCATAAGAATCTATAAATGAATAAGCACAATAATATTTTTTGACTTCATTTTTATATGCAAAATAATCTTTTAAAATATAAGCACCTTTTCTCCCACATAAAATGATAAAAATACGTTGATATTGTGATAAAATATGTACCATTTCTTTCACTTTTTGATATGAAATCACATCACAATGTAATTCTGTTGTTCCTTTGGCTATATAACTTCCATTTTCAGCAATAAAATACATCTGATCGCTTAATGGTAAGAATTTCTGGTATAAACGATAATATTGATTACCACTTGCAATAACAAATTTTATCTTTTTTTCTTGCATTTTATAAAAGAGTTCAATAAAAGACTTATCAAACTTCTTATTTGAATCTAAAAATGTTCCATCCATATCCGTCGCAATTAATCGAATCATTTGTCTTCCTCCCCTTATATGCTTTATTATAAAGAAATTCAAGTCTTGTTTCTAGTCTATAACAAAAAAAACACATCTATAAAGATGCGTTTAAAACTTCTAACATATCATTTGGATTTTGAGCAGCTTTGACTTTTGTATATGCCTTTTCAATAATCCCTTCTTCATTAATCAAGTATGTTGTTCTAACAACTCCCATAACCTTTTTACCATACATATTTTTTTCTTTCCATACATCATAAGCTTGTATAGCTACCAAATCTGGATCTGATAACAATGTAAATGGTAACTGATATTTTTCTTCAAACTTTTTATGAGATTTGACACTGTCTTTACTGACACCTAAAATAACAGCTCCTTTTTTGACAAAATCAGGATATAATTGTGCAAATCCACAAGCCTGTTTTGTACATCCAGGTGTATTATCTTTTGGATAAAAATATAAAATAACCTTCTGTCCTCGATATTGACTTAATGATATTTCTTCACCATTTTGATTTAATAAAGTAAAATCTGGGGCCATTGTTCCAACTTCTAACATCTTTCCTTCACTCCTTTGTTTCATCATAATACCTCTGCTATGAAAATGCAATCCATTTGCTTAAAATAAAGATTGCTGTAAGATGCCTGATACAATATGAAAAGGTATTTCACACTGAAGATATTTTTGATAGCTTTGTTGATCAAACCAACTATTGATTTGATGAGGTGATAACATAACTGGCATACGTGAATGAACAGGTTGCATCACATCATTAGCCTCTTTTGTTATAATAACAAATTCTCCTTGTTTATTATAACAGCCTGCCATCAATAAAATATCTTCCATTGGTTCAAAAGATATCTGATGTTTATGAATATCCCACTCATAAAATCCTTTCGCTATAATAAGACAACGACGATTTTGAATATCTTCTCGAAATAATGTCTTATCTAAAATCGTTTCACTACGGGCATTAATAATCAGTTTTGAATTGATTGTATAGCCCCATTGCATCATTTTTATCTGACAATGATTTCCTTCTTGAATGATGACTGGCAACATCTGATGAGGTCTACAATCTCCTGTCACTTGTAATGATGAAGCAACATCCATCTCCATATCTTTTAAAACTTCATATATCCTTTTAATTAAATAATATCTTCCACACATATTTTTATCTCCAATCTTTTTTTATTATAGCATAGATTCTAGAGTTTTCCTGTATTCTATGAGATAATAGAAGAAAGGATGGTGTCCAAATGAGTGAAACTTATAGTAAAAATTATTTTGAAAAATATGCTGCATTAACATTAGCTACTTTCTTTGATATTGATGAAAAAGACATCTTATTATCAGATCGTCCTGATTTGCGTATTCCTCTTTATCATCATGGCATAGAAGTCACTCAGGCTTTAACACCTGAAGAAGCGGTTGCTGATATGAAAAAAACTTTATATAAAACATTGGATATGACACCCTTTGATCATGATGATCAAAACATTTCTTTTGTTTTTGAAAAAATAGATGATGCTATTGAACGTAAACTTATCAAGTGTAAAAAGTATGAAAGATATTTGCATAATGGACTTTATATTTTTTCTCACTGTCATAATTTATCTCAAGAAAGCTTAAAAACATTTTTAATCCAAAAAGATGTTCCTCATGATTTCTATCATTATCTTTTTATCAATTGTGTCACAAAACTTTATTGTTTTGATATTCAAAAACAGACAATCCATTCATTATCTTTTCGTCGTAATGAACTCATCAAGATGAATATACAATCTTTACTCTATGAAAAAACTTGTCATAAAAAGAGAAGAAAAATTATTATTCCTTAGGAGGACTTATGAAAACTTATGAACTTAATGTCAATGGACATCTTATAAAGGCTCAATTTGATGAACAGAACATTCAAAATATATTTATTCCTTTATTGAAAAAATGGACGCAAATGCAAAAAGAAAAGAATCAAAGATTATTGATTCTTTTAGCTGCTCCGCCTGGAACTGGAAAAACAACACTTTCACTATTTCTTGAATATTTATCACAAAATATTTCTAATGTGACACCTTTACAGGCTTTAGGCATGGATGGTTTTCACCGTTATCAAGATTATTTGGATACGCATTATATCATTAAAGATCAACAAAAAATATGCATGAAAGATGTCAAAGGTTGTCCAGAAACTTTTGATGTGGATAGACTCATTAATAAGATAAAAGATATGCAAACAAATGATATTGATTTTCCTATATATGACAGAGTTTTGCATAATCCTGTTGAAGATCAAATTCATATCTGTCAAAAAATAGTTCTTTTAGAAGGTAATTACTTATTGCTCAATGAAGAGAAATGGAAAGATATTCACACTTTATTTGACGATTCTCTTTTTATTGAAGCTCCTATTCAAGAGCTAAAGAAACGCTTGATTCAACGTAAAATGATGGGTGGTAATCCTTATCATTTAGCCAAACAATTCTATGAAAATTCTGATGGTGTCAATGTCAAAAGAGTCCTTAATCATTCTTTACCGGCACATATTCATTTATATGAAAATCATCATATTTATACACAGAAGTAGTATTTCTGTGTTTTTAATTTCTTTTTTCTAAATAAATATTGATAAACAGTGTCCCTAAAAATATAAAGACTAATATTCCAATCAATGTTAAAGATATAATCAGCAATGTGCCAATACCAAATAACGCATAACTCATTAAAAAAATAAAAACCATTATAAATAAAATATAATTCATTATTCTTAAAAGAAGATGACTTGTTTTCATGATAATGAAATCATCTCTTTCATCATTATATATCTTCAATTCTTCAAAGATGCTTGTAGAAAATGCCTGATAATATTGTATCATTGCATAAAATATACCTACTAGCATGGTTATGAAATAACGATATTCATTAGTCTTCATATAAATAATGAAGGCAACAAAAGATAATAGCGTCATGATAATAGCTATGAAAAAATTTCTTTTATTTTTGATCATGAGATTCTTCCTCCTTTAAATTATCTTCTAAACAACATAATTCTTCAATGGAAACATGAAAGACTTGAGAAAGACGATATGCCAGCATAAGTGATGGGTTATATTGTCCTTTTTCAATGGAAATAATGGTTCTATTGGAAACATGAACCATCTTTGCTAACTGCTGTTGTGTCATTCCCTTTTGAAGTCTAAATTCTTTAACTCTTGTTTTCATAAGCACCTCCAATATGAAGTTTACTTCATATTTAAAATATATATAAAAAGAAAGTCTAACCTTTCTTTTTATACTCATCTTTTAAAATGGAATAATAACATGCATCTACAATCCCTTGATTATTCCAGTCACTATGTCTCAAAGTTCCTTCATATGTCATTCCACATTTCAACATAACTTGTCCAGAATGTGGATTTAAAGGATCATGATGAGATTGAATACATTCAAAGCCTACTTCATTGAAAAGAAAATCAATGACTCTATCCAGAACCTCACTCATGACTCCCTGATGCCAATATTGGCGTGAAAGACAATATCCAATAACAGCTAAATGAGTTTTCTCATTCACTTCTACAACTGATATATTGCCAATAGGTAAATGATCATAATCCTTGATAATAATAGCCCAATTATAATAATTCAAATTCTGATATTGTTTAATCCAATCGTCTAAAATCTGTTGTGTGACTTGAATATTCTGATGTGGTTTCCAAGTTAAAAAATGTGTCACTTCTTCATCACTTGCCCAACGTTCAAACATTGCTTTGGCATCATCTTTTTGAAATGGACGTAAAATAAAACGTTGACTCTTTAATCGCTTTGTTCCTTGATGTAACATATGATATCTCCTTGATTTTTATTAATAATCATAATATCATATTGTCAAACAGAAATAAAGATTGGAGGATTTTTATGATTAGAGAAGCAACAATACAAGACTTAGCAAGTCTTAATCATTTATTATTTCAAGTTAATAATGTACACGCTGATGGACGACCTGATTTATTCCAACATGGAAGTAAAAAATATACAGATGAACAACTTATCAAAGTCATACAAGATGATACAAGACCAATCTTTGTTTATGAAGATCATCTTCATCAAATACTTGGATACGTCTTTTGTATAGAACAACATCATTATGAAAATAAAAAAACACTTTATATTGATGATTTATGTGTAGATGAAAAATGTCGTGGTCAGCATATTGGAAAACAGCTTTATGAATATGTTTTAAACTATGCGAAAACGCAACATTATTATCATGTGACGTTAAATGTCTGGTGTTTAAATGAATCAGCAATGAAATTCTATGAAAAATGTGGTATGACGCCTTTAAAAATCATGATGGAACAAATATTGTAATTGTAAACATTGACATTACATCAAATGCCCTATATAATCAAAGCAGAAAAGAAAGAGGGAGTAGATATGCAAATTTCAAGTCGTTTTACTATTGCTGTACATATTTTTTCTTGTATCGATACTTTTGAAAAAGATACCAAAATAACAAGTGATTTTTTAGCTGAAAGTGTCAATGTGAATCCAGTGATTATTAGAAAAATATTATCTCAGTTACGAAATGCTGGTCTTGTTCATGTGCAACGTGGTAGTGGAGGTGCCTCAATAGCTAAAGATCCAAAAGATATTACATTTTTAGATATTTATCATGCTGTTGACTGTATTGAAAATGGTGAATTATTTCATTTTCATGAAAACCCTAATCCACAATGCCCAGTAGGTAGAAATATTCATCATATATTGGATAACAAATTAATACAGGTTCAAAAAGCTTTAGAAAATGAATTGAAAAGCATCACACTCGCAGATATTATCAAAGATACTCAATATTATATTCAAAATGAAAAAAAGGAAAATGTATCAGAATATAATGAATAAACATCATTATATTCTTTTCTTTTCCTCAAATGCTTTTTGAATTTGTTTTTGTAGCTTCAATAAACGCTGTTTATTGACTTTACATACTTGACGATCATATGTATATAAACCATTGATTTCATCTTCTATATCCGATAATTGTGTATAAATACATCCACATAAGCCATGATCAATAGATGGTAACACCATTTCTTCATACATTTTTATCATCTGATCCGTTAATTCTTCTTCACTATGGGTTGTTCCATAACCATAATGACGAGAAGAATAGACATGCTGATCGACAATTCTTGTATAACCACCACATTCACTTAATAATATAGGTCGATTTTGTTTATTTTTTAATACCTTGTTTCTAAAATAAACATGTTCACTTTGAACATCACTTAATTTTTGATGAAACCAGCCAGAAGTGGCATCATAGAAACGAGATGAATCATAGTCTTGACATAATTGATACATGTTATCAGCTTGAATTTGACCCCATCCTTCATTAAAAATAGTATATCCAATAATACAAGGATGATTATATAAATGTTTCAATGTGTCCAACATATGTTTTTGATATATATATTTTTGAAGTTGTTTCCCTCTTACATGATCCAAGCGATATTTGAACCCTAAGTTTGGTAAAACTGTATCTCTGATATAATGATATTGTCCATTATTAACATGATCTTGTATGACTAACATTCCAAGTTGATCACAAGCAAAGTAAAATGCTTCAGGTTCAACTTTAATATGTTTTCTTAGACAATTAAATCCTAATTCTTTCATTCTTAAAATATCTTTTTCATACTCATTCATTTGATGAGGCAAATATAATCCATCATGGAAGTACCCCTGATCTAAAACACCATGTATAAATATAGGCTTTCCATTTAATAGAATATCCTGATTTTTAACCTCTACTGTTCTTAAAGCAAAATAACTTTCTACATGATCATTATCCGTATCTATAAATATTCTATATAGATATGGATTTTCTGTAGTCCATAAATGACGATATGAAGATGGTATGTCTATATCAATATCTTTATCATGAAATATTTCTTTTAAAAATAATTCATCTGCGACAATACTGACTTGATAGTAATCAGCTGTTGTTTCAATATGAAGATGTATCTGATCTAAAGATGGGGTTATTTTTAAATCCTGTATGTAATGTGATTGTACAGCTTCAAGCCAGACAGATTGCCAAATGCCTGATACTGGTGTGTACCACATACCACCTGATTTTTTCTTTTGTTTGCCATAAGGATAAAGATCAGATAGCTGATCAGTGACTTGAACTTCTAAAAGGTTTTCTCCATCTTGAATAAACGATGTAATGTCAAACCAGAATGGTAAATAGCCACCTTGATGTTCTCCTACACACTGATGGTTTATAAAGACTTTTGCGATTTGATCCACAGCACCAAAATGCAAATGAATACTTTTTTCTTTTCCAAACATATGATCATCTAATATAAATGTCTTTTGATAATGAAGATGTTCACCAATTTCCCCTTGATAACAAGACAAAGGAGCTTGTGGTGGATAAGGAACTTGGATAGTCTGCTGGTTTAATAACCATTCTCCATCTAATGATTGAAAGCTTTCTCGATATAATTGTGGACGAGGATAGTCATATTTATTTTTCATATGAAACAACTCCTTTATATTTCTATTATATAATAGATATGTTTTGTCTGAAATCATTTTATACGATATTATTCACAAAGGATGATTATCATGACGTGAAAGCTTACTATGAGTGATGTCGTCTATATGAAAAAAGCATCCAAATGCGATGCTTTTACATTATTGTTTCATTAATTCACTTTGTTTATGTTTTAAAGCTATAAAAGCTTCATCTAAATCATTCATATCATAAACAGTCTTTTCCATAGGACACATACCATCATGTGTTCTATTGATAATATAAGGAACAACTTTTTCACAATCATAACTGATATGATAATATTCCAATATTTCTTTGGCTTTTTCACTTAAGACATAGGCATAAATGTATTTCACTTTTGATAAAATCAGTAACATTGCAGTTGCTTTTCCAATGACTTTATCAACTACGATTGCATCATCAAAATAATATATATCTTCCTTCATAGGATTTATAATAGGTCCTATGCCATGAAGCTTTGATGTATAGATTTCTCCCTGTCTATCAGCAATTAATGATAATCCTTCTTCGCTAAGCTTTTTTTGCAGTTGCTGCAACTTCATCAAAATATCCTCCCTTAACAATCGCCATGACAATAGTTGGTACAAAAATCAATTGAATAATAATACCTGGAATACCCGTTGTTGTTGCTGCAATGACAGCAGGAATACCTCCAAGAGGAATGCCAAAAATGTATGTTGCTATAGAAATCACAATACCATAAACAACTCTACCAGCAATCATCGAAATAATAAGTGCTGATAATGCTCCAAACTTTTGTTTAGAGAAATGGAACTGATGGAATAAAAGTCCACTCATCATTCCATAAGTGGCAAGTTCACTCATCATAAAAAGAACACGATCCGCAGAAGGCATTCCAGTCACAACAAAGCTTGTCAATGGAGCAAAGATTCCTAAAAATAAGCCATAGATAGGTCCAAGTAACATTCCACCAATAAAAACAGGTAAATGCATTGGAAGAAAAACAGAACCAGCCTGTTGCATACCAATGATATGAAAGACTTGTGGTAGTAATAAAGATATGGCTAAACACATAGCACCAAATGTTAATTTCTTTGTTTTCACGATAAAACCTCCTTGTTATTCTATTCTATCATAACCCTAAAGTGAAGTTTAGAGTCAATCATTATTTTTTAAAATTTATATCTGTTTTCTTCTTTCATATACATAACTTTTATGCTATACTCCATGATTGAGGTGAGGTTATGAAAAGACTTTATGAATATCTTGATATGATTTCTCAAGAAGATATACATGATTATGTTGAAAAAATGAAATACAGCAATGATATGTATACAACTCTATCCAAAGGAATAGAGGATTTTAAGCAATTAACACCTATCTATAATGATAATGTTATTTTTTCATTATATAAAGACATGTTATTTCTTCAGCCAGATCAAGATCAACCATTTTTAACACGAAAAGAAGACCACGTTTTTTATAGCCCATTATACTTTGTTGAAAAAATGGACATGACACAACAATTCCCATTAAATTCTATGAATCACCAACAAGCATTAGGTGCTTATGTTGTGGTGGATAAGGATTATCCTTTTATACATATGATTTTACTGATTATTGATAATTTACTCAATGATGTTAAAAGTACAATTCAAAATCAAATCAATGAAATGATTCGTCATCTCCAAGAACAATTTCCTCAAGCAACAATATCTACAGTGAGCGTCATTGCCAGTGACCATGCTCCTCAAGAAGATCAAATTCAACAGATGGAATCACAAATCATTGAAAAACAAATGGATATGAATCAATCTTTTGAACAAAAGACAAAAGAATATTATCAAAGTATTTTATATAATTAAAAAACATGTACTAGTGACATGTTTTTTTATAATAATTCCCCATTTGTAGCAATGACTTTTTTATACCATTCAAACGATTTTTTCTTTAACCTTTTGAACGTTCCCTTTCCCCTGTTATCTCTATCTACATATATAAATCCATATCTTTTTTCCATTTCACCAGTCCCATTGGAAATCAAATCTATACATCCCCATGTTGTGTATCCCATTAAATCAACACCATCTTTGTCAACAGCATCTTTCATCGCTTTAATGTGTTCTCTTAAATAATGAATGCGATAATCATCTTGAATTGTTCCATCTTCTTCTACAATATCTTTAGCTCCCAAACCATTTTCAACAATAAATAATGGTTTTTGATAACGATCATAAAGTTCATTCATAGTAATTCTTAAACCTAAAGGATCAATTTGCCATCCCCATTCACTCGATTTCAAATATGGATTTATAACAGATGCAAATATATTACTTTCAGTTTGACAGCTACTATCAGGAGTCGAACTAGAAACTCTTGATGAATAATATGAAAAACTTATAAAATCAACAGTATTTTCCATCAATAAATTCTTATCATCATTCATAAATGGAATGGTAGCTTGATTCTTTTCTATCCATTTTAAAGCATATGGAGGATAATAGCCTCTTGATTGAACATCAATAAACATATAGCTTTCTCGATTATCACATATAGCTTTCCAATAATCTTCAGGTTTACATGTTGCTGGATAATAAGACCCTGCTGCTAACATGCATCCAATTTGATTTTGTGGATTAATCTCATGAGCCAGTTTTGTGACGAGTGCACTAGCAACTAATTCATGATGCGCACAGGTAATCATAGCCTGTATTTTATTTTCATCATCCTTAAATCTTAGTCCTGCTGCAACAAACGGAAAATGAAGTATCATATTGATTTCATTAAAAGTTAGCCAATATTTTACCAAATGTTTATATCTTATCAATAGAACCTTTGCTAATTTAACATAACAATCAATCATTCTTCTATCTCTCCATCCTCCATATTTGTTGATCAAATACATAGGACAATCAAAATGATTTATTGTCACTAATGGTTCAATATGATATTTATGACACTCTTTAAATACATCTTCATAAAATTTTAATCCTTCTTCATTAGGTGATTCTTCATCACCATGTGGAAAAATGCGTGTCCATGCAATGGATATTCTAAAAACTTTAAATCCCATTTCTGCCATTAATGCAATATCTTCTTTATAATGATGATAAAAATCAACAGCTTGATGACTTGGAAAATAGTGATTGTCAATATGATTAATCCATTTTTCTCCTGTTCCAATAGCATAACGATCTTGACCATACGGCATCAAATCGACATTAGCTAAACCACGTCCACCTTCGAAAATACCACCTTCAACTTGATTGGCAGCTGTTGCACCACCCCATAAAAATCCTTCTTTAAATCCCATAACTTTTCCTCCTTTATGCATTGTTTAAATAATATGATAATTTTTTAAATCTTGGTATATAAATAAAATGACTTAAAACTTTTGTACGAAAAAATTGTATCAATGCTCCATTGCATATTGCCATAATGATTGTTCCTAACCCTATACCTACAAAATCATTAAATAATATCAAAGACATGAATAGTGAAATCATTAAAAATGTACAATCAAAACATGTTTTGAATAACTTCAATGATATTTTATATTTCTTAGATAATACTTTACAAAAGAAATCATAAATTTGTGGATAAAAATATGTTTCATAAAACATAGCTACTGCTAAAGCAGATATCATCATACCCAAAAAGAAACAAATCATACGTATTACCAAAGAAGATATAGTTACTTGAAATATTGGTAATATGAATTTTAAAATATCAGCCGTAGTTGCATATAAAAAACCTGTTATAAACGAACTTAAATAAGCTAATCGAAACTTTCGTAGTACGATACAAAAAATAACAAATAGAAATCCCGCAACTAAATATTCTGCTTGTCCATATGTTAAATGATTATATTTTTGACTAATAATATATGCTGGACAAACAATCATTGACATGCCACAATCAGCTATTGACATTAAGTTAACACCAAACCCCAATAACAAAATAGCGAAAACATAGAGTAATTCACTTGAAATTTTATACATATAACATCCTCCTGTAATCATCATATAAAAAAAATAAGCACAATCAAAAAAAGTTTCCAAAAAGGAAACTCACATTTGTAAACCAAGAAGAATAATATCAATAATATATCTCATCATATATACATGATAAGAAAAATGCAAACAGTGTATAAAAATTTGATTTTCACAGAAATTGATATCATTCTGACATGTAATCAACCATTTATTAACTTTTGTTTTTCTTAGTCTTTGAATAATTCTTTTATCATAGTGAAAAGTATCTCCATTTATGCTTATAATAATAAGTAAATCTTGATTTGTAAAAGAATATTCTTTTTTTAAATCCACGTCACAAATAATTGTATTGATATGATATATATTCAATTCCCTTTGAATATTATAAATAAGTGATCGTGCATCCCCTTGAGCATATAAGTAAATTTTACGGGAAGTTTTTATATTTTTAATAAGTTCTTCTATTTGAGTATAATCTAAATATTTTTGAGTGTACTGTATATTTTTAAGAAAATTATCAGAAAAAATGCTTATGTTTTCCTTTAAAGATAATTTTTTATCAATGAAAAGCTGCCTTCTTTCTAAGGAATCTAAATATGAATAACATTCATATATAAATTCCTCATAATTTTGATAATCTAGATTTCGAATACACTTTGAAACTTGTCCTTTTGATATATAACATGCTTTTGCTATATCTTCAATAGTCATTCTAGGAATCTTTGCAATATTTTCCTTAATAAAAACACAAAAAACATATAATGAATTTTTACTTGTATGTCCATTAATAATATCATTAACCTTATCTATAATCATCATTATCACCATTCACTTATATAACGAAAAATAAAATGCTATAACTGTCATTACAATTATAACATTTATAAATGAAGATTACATATTTTTCATATATTCTAATATTCCTTTTAAAGAAATCACTTGTCCTACTGGCTTAATTCCTGCAATTTCTTCACTGGTTTGACTAAAATCAACAATTAAATGTTCACCAGAAATATATGAAGCCATTACACTATTTAAAAAGACGATAGGCATAGCCATTTCTTCACTGGTAGCCAGACGTTTTGCATAACCACAATGAGATAATAAAGCTTCTTCACCACCAGCCATTTGTGTAAATTCATCTTTCATACCTGTATCTGTTGACCCAGGTAATACAGCATTTACTCTTATACCTTGAGATGCAAATGTAGATTGTAAATAGACTGTTAAATAATTCATAGCTAATTTACTAAATGGGTATGCCATTGTTCCAGGCATTCGACTCATACCTGTTTTTTCTATAGCCGCAACTTTTCCATCCCATCCAGATGCCTGAATAACTGGTAAATAAATATCTTTATTATCTTCTCTTTCCCATCCATTACCACCTGTAGATGTCATAAATGCAATAGCGTCACCTTTTTGCATTCTATGAATTAAATATTCTTCACAAATATATTGATTAGATAATAAATCAATTTTACAAGTTGTTATAAAATCATTTTTTGCTCCTGAAACTCCTGCTATACCAAAGAAAGCATGAATATGGTCAGGAATCTCTTGAAATGCCTGATCTATAGAATCTTTTTGACTTAAATCAACATGTATATATTTTTCTATTCCATCTACCTCTACTTTCTGCCAATCTAATGCATAAACTTTTGCTCCTAAGTCCACTAACATTTCTGTTGTTGCTTTTCCCATCCCAGAAGCTGCACCTGTCACAACTGCGATTTGTCCTTGATATCCAAAATAATCTTTCATTTTTCTATCCTCCTAAATGCACTATAAATCTTTCTTTATATTTTATCAATAAGTATAAGTCAAAAAGGACATTCTTCGCATTTTTGTTGTTATTTGATATAATGAAATGGGTGATTGTCATGAACAAAGCAAATTATTCTAAACAACAGATTACTGAGGCACTTATTGATTTATTACAAAAGACATCTATTGAGGATATCACAATTACATCTTTAGTCACAAAAGCTCATGTTTCAAGAAATGCTTTTTATAATAATTACCAATCTGTTGAAGATGTTTTAAAAGAAGCCTATCGACAAGCTCATCAAAAAGCATTTCAAAATAAATATATTGATATTTCCTATTTTACAAGTGATGAGGCTATCTTAGATTTTATACAATTCTTTGATAAAAATACTGCTCTTTTACTTGCATTACAAAAGTGGAACTTACTTCCCTATATTGCAAAATATAATACGCATTGTATCTTAAACAGTTTAGAACAATCAAATAATCCTTTCATTCATCAATATAAAGAATACTTTATGATTTATCATACAATCCCTTATTTTCAAATCTGTTATTATTGGATATTATCAGATAAAAAAGAAACACCTCAAGAATTATTTCAAATGATTAAACAATTACAAAAACAGTCATAAACTATTATGATAGAAAAAGAGATTTCAAACATGAGCATCATGAATGAAATCTCTTTTCTTATTATTTTTCTTCAATACCTTCTTTTTGAGCTATTGATTTTTCATAGACTTTAAAGAATGGATAATACACAACCATACTTATAACAATCAATACACACATAAAGATAACATTTCTTAAATCTAATGCTGATAAGAATCCTTGTGCAAAGAATGGTGTAAATGAAGGATCAACAATATATCCCATGCTTACAAGACCAATGCTTTGAACAAGATATCCTAAACCAATAGAAATACATGGCATGAAAACAAATGGTATCGCTAAAATAGGATTTAAGACGATTGGCGCACCAAAAATAACTGGTTCATTGATTCCGCAAATACCTGGGACTAGGCTTAAACGACCAATTGTTTTTAAATGCTTCACATGAGAAAAACACATTAATAAGACAAGACCTAAAGTGTTTCCTCCACCACCAAGAACTGCATATCTATACATCTGTAAGTTCATGATATGTTCAGCACTTTGTCCAGCATTGATTAAATCGGCATTCAGTCCAGAGTTTGTAATTCCTAATGTGAACACAATTGGGAAAATGATAGATGAGCCATTGATTCCAAATAACCATAAAATATTAGAAAAGGCAAAGATTCCCATATAAGCCCAAACATTATCAACACCTGAAATAGCTGGTGTTAAAATACTCATAACAAACTGTGGTAATGATTGACCACTGACACCCATTAAGACAAGATTTAAACCATAGATAATAATAATATTAGCTGCTAATGGTAATAATGAATTCACAAAGTTTGTGACTGCTGTTGGTACACTTTCTGGAAATGTAAAGACAATTTTATTTCCAACAACACGACAAATTTCAACTGAAATTAAACCAATAATTAATGCGACAAATAAACCATCTGCTCCTAGATAAGTCATTGATAATTGTCCATCAGTAACAGGAGCAGAAATCATAAGGAATACACACATAGAAATAATTCCATTGATTGCTGGTTTCATTTGATAAGTTTCAGCTAATGAATAAGCAACTCCAAATGCTGTCACTAAACCAATCAATCCCATAGTCATTGTATATGGAATGGTAATGGTATTATAATTCGCTACTGCCCATTGTTTCCAGGCAATCATCGCTTTTAGGAAAATATTTCCTGTATTCATATCCACGATATCTAAATTAATTGGTGGATTGGCGATAATTAAAAATATTGATCCTACAACAATCAATGCAAGTGACATCATCATCCCATTAGAAATAGCCTGTAAATGTCTTTGATTTCCTAACTTATTTCCAAGCGGTGATAATAACTGTTCTAATCGACTAATCATTTTTTACTCTCCCTTTTAAAATTGCCATCCATTAAATGTAAATGCTGTATCTACCACATTTTCTGGATCATATTCTTCTAAGATTTTGGCATATCTTTCTTTATAATCATTATCAATTTCTTTTTGTGGATAAACACGGCTCGCTTCATTTAAGAAATGGAATGAATCTCTTCCCATTGCCTGTCCACGTTGTGTATGTTTATCTAATGCATAATCAGGAATTTCTGGTAATTTCCCCATTGCAAAAGATTTGATACAAATATTTTTCAATAAATCACTTGAACGATCTTTTTCAGATTGGCACATATATCTAATGGCATGAATAAAATAGATAGGTCTATCTCCATCAGCATAATCAAATTCTCTACTCATCTGATATAAATTATTCACAACAACAGATGCCATTGGATTTCCCATACCAATATCTTCTACTGAAATTGTTAATAATCTTCTCCATAATTTTTCTTCTAATTGAGGTGATGAAATATAGAGTTCATAAGCAAACATACACGCCTGTTCTTCTAAACCTCTACGAATAGATTTCTGTAAAGCAGAAATGACTTCATCTCCAGCATAACCATTTCTTGTTGTCATTTTTGACCATGGGTCATACATTTTTTTAGCCATGAATTCTTGCTCCTTTCTTTTGAATATGACATAATAGTTTTGGAGGTGTTTTTATGAATATTGAGCATTTATCAGAAAAATTTGAATTAAATAATCTAGAGAAACAACTTGTGAGTTATATCCAAGAACATCTTATTGAACTCAAGTCAATTGGTATACGTCAAATGGCAAAAGATAACTATACCAGTACTTCTACTATTTATAAACTTTGTAAGAAGTTTGGTTTTGATGGTTATAGTGATATGATTTATCATCTGACATCTACCAAGGATAATCATACTATCAACTATCATGAACAATATCGTTCTTTTTATCAACAATTCCAATCTTTACTCCAAGATCATTCTAAACGCATTATTGTTTTTGGTTTAGGCTTTTCTGCTCCTATTGCTGAATATATGCAACAACGCTTAACCCTTTTAGGTTATTCTACAATGTGTGCTGTCCATATGGAAATGTTTAGTCAGCATTTTTTTGATAATACCATTTTTATCGTTGTATCTTATTCAGGAAAAACACCACGCTTAAACGAAATGATTGAAACGGCTTATCATAATCATGTTCCTATTATTAGCTTTATTGGTAATCCTCAATCCCCTATTATTCAGCTTTCTACATTACCAATCGTTATTGAACAATATGACTCATTTTCACATGATTTAAATCGTCCTAATACCTTCTTTGGCGAAGCTATTATTGCTTTTGAAACATTATTATTTTAAAGCCGACAATATTATACAAATAACACCAATAAAATTATATTAATTTATCCAAGAAAAAAACATGTTATAGAATTTATAACATGTTTTTAAATAATCTTGATAATATTTTGAATACATAAAACAATCGTAATGAACAATACCATAATACCAGCTAAGTTACTTAAAAGATGGTTGCGATATTGTCCAAGTTGGGGATGATTCATACAATACATCAAGAAAATAGCCATAATGGGTAAAATAATAGCATTGGCAACTTGGGCAATCAATATTAATTCAGTTGGTGTTGACTGATTAACAAGAATGAAAAACATTCCACATACAATAACTATAAACCAGATACTACGGAATTGTATAGACTTCATATCTTGATCAATTCCTAAAATACCACATGTGGCATACGCTGTTGATAGTGGGGCAGTAATCGTTGAAGTCAACCCAGCTGCAAATAGACCAATACTAACTAAATAGCTTGCAAAATTTCCTAAGACTGGCTGCAATGCTAATGATAAATCGTTAGCACTTTCTATCTCAATACCTGCACAATTGGTTGCCGAAACAATCACAATACACATAGATACAATCCCACCTAATCCTATAGACAAAACAGTATCTAATCTGGCATCTTTGAGATCTTCTTTATGCTGCCAGCGTTGGGCAGCACTTGAAGAATGTAAAAACAAATTATAAGGAACAACTGTTGTTCCAACAAGGCCAACGACACTTAACCAGTCTACATCATAAAAACTTGGTATAAAACCAGCAATGATTTGACTCCAATCTGGTTTTGATAAAAAAGTCGTTAAAATAAAAGTAAAAGCCATCACAAAAACCAAAGCTGTTAAAAACTTTTCAATATACTGATAACTTCCAGAAAACAATAAAATCATAGCAATAATTCCCATAACAATGGCAATGGATGAAATAGGGACATGAGGAAGCAATGTTGCTATACCCATAGCACCTCCTGTCATATTACCTGTTTCATAAGCAATATTCCCTACAAAGATAGCCATCACAACAATGACTGATACTATGGCTTTGATTGTGTGAGAAGAAATTTTCTCACGAATGTTTTCACCAAGTCCCATTTTTGTAACAATGCCTAATCTGGCTGCCATTTCCTGAAAAATAATTGTTGCAATTGTCGCAAATAATAACACCCACAATAAAGTATATCCATAACTTGCCCCTGTCGAAGAACAAACTGTGATCGTTCCTGGCCCAATAAAAGCAGCCACAACAATGGCTCCTGGTCCAATATTTTTTAATCTATGTAACCAGTTTTTCTTTTCCATTAGATTAAAATCCCCTGACAATGATCTATTTCATGTTGAATAATCTGGGCTGTTTGTTTATCAAAGGTTTTGATTTTTGGACGAAAGTCCTGATCTAAGTATTTCACTTTTATTTTTTCATAACGTTTTGTTTCTTTCAAACCATCATGACATAGACATCCTTCCTGACAGGTATAGAGTGGTTTATGTGTCTGTATCATCTGCGGATTGATCAACACAAGATATTGTTTTCCATCATAGACAACGATAATATTATTTTTATTCACCTATCATATTAGCTGCTATGCCAACACAAGTTTCATGAGCCTGAATGGTATCTAATAAATCCTGAACAACAGGTAAATCTTCCTTTGTGGCATCTATTGATTTTTGTTGTAAAAAAAATTGATCTTTTACGATATCTTTGATCATATGATCGCCTCTTTTCTATTATCTTTATTTTATAAAAAAAATCTTCTCATCACAAGAAGATTTAAATAACTTTAAACTTTGTCCATTTTTTTGAACGAAAGCGAATATAAAAGATAATCCCTCTCATTGACCAGTCAAGACACATGGCTAAGGCAATACCAATGACTCCTAGGTTCAATCCTATCGCAAAGATCAATGAGAAAATTAATCTTCCTAAAACTGTTGAAGCAATGGAAACAACCATTGTATATTTGACATCACCAGCAGCACGGAGTCCATTTGATAATGGTCCTGAAAATGGAAAGGCAACAGTATTAAAAACATTATGAATGAAGACAAGGATAATAACCAATTGTCGTGTTTCTTCTGAAACCTGATAAAATTGCATAAAAATAGGTGTAATGATAAAGACAAGAACATTCCAGATAATAGATAACACAAGTGTTAATTTCATCATTTTATAAAAATAATACTCTGCTTCTTTTACCTGATTGGCTCCCATGCACTGCCCAATCACAGTTATAAAGACTGGTCCCATCGCTGAGCCAATCAATGCCGCTAATGACCAAATACTTTGAGCAATTCCATTCGCTGCAATCTGATAAGTTCCAAATAAAGCGACAACACTGCTTAATGCAACTTTAACAAGCTGGAAAATACCGTTTTCAATTCCATTAGGAATTGCAATATTTAAAATTCTTTTTAACATAGGTCCATCCCATTTCAAAATCCATTCTTTACTGTAATGAGCAAAACGGCTTTTTGAAAAACAGAGAACTGTAATCGCAACTGCTGAAAAAGTTCTAGCAATTAAAGAAGGATATGCAACACCAGCAACGCCTGCATCCAAAACAAAAACGCCAATTAGATTTCCAACCACATTAATAAAATTGGAAATCAAAGAAATATACATCGTTGTACTGGTTTTTCCAATACTGCGATAAAGTGCAGCTCCAGCATTATAAATAGCCAGGGCTGGATAAGAATAGGCTGATATTCTTAAATAAGTTACACAAGCCTCCATAACAGAATTTTCAACTTTTCCAAATAAAAGCGTTAATAATGGTCGATTAAATATCAATGTTATAACCGCTATAATAATAGAAAACACAGTAGAAAACATAAGCAACTGGCTGGATGACTTCACTGTATTTTTTTGATCTTCACAGCCAATATACTGACTGATGATAACAGCACCACCTGAGGCTAATGCTGTAAACAGATAAATAAAAATTGTATTAAACATATTGACCAAAGAAACACCAGATACAGCCGACTCTCCCACAAAGCTGACAACAAAAGTATCTGCTATCCCTACTAGCATAACTAATAATTGTTCGAAAAAAAGTGGAACAATCATTTCTTTTAATGCACGATTTGAAAACATATCCCCACCATCCTTTGACTTTTCTATTATATAAAAGTCTTTTTTTAATGTCTAATACTTATAATCTATTCATTATAATGCTTAACAAGCATAAAAAAAGCATAGATTTCTCTATGCTCGTTATGATCTATTCAATAGAAGCTCTTTTCTTTTCAATAGACATGAAAACAATCAAAGCTCCAATAACAGATACAACAACACCAATCATTAATAAATCATGAACACCAATAGTATCCAATAAGATTCCACCTGCAAGGTTAGCAATAATACCACTGGCTGTAATTCCAACTGTAACCATAGATTGCCCTTTAACAAGATCTGGTTTAGAAATAACCTCATTAACATAATAAACACTAGCAGGGATAAAGATAGCATAAGCACCAATTTGTAAAACTTGTGCAACATAAACCATAAAGACGTTAGTTGCTAAAAAAGTTAATAAGTGTTTCAATCCAAAAATAATCACAGATATTTTTAATAATGTTGAACAATCTATTTTCTTACGCATAACATTAAACATAGCCATAGCTGGTAATTCAACAATTGCAGCAATAAATACAGCGATTCCCATTTGACTTTCAGTTCCACCAATAGGAGTAATGACTTGAATAAAGAAATTATTAATAATTGTATGTGTAAAGAAAACTAAAATAACACCCACAACAAAAATCATAAATTTTTTATATATTGAACAAAATTGAAAGAATGATAATTGTTCCTGTTTAACTTCTTCATGCTGATTCTCTTCACGATGTACAACATGTCCTTGATTCTTTGGTACAACATATGTATAGACAACGACAATTAATAAGATATTTCCAATAATATAGAATAATGGAATCATGCTTGTTCCAAAATCTTCTACAAGATAACCCAGCACAGCAGATGCAAGGGCATAGGCAGCACTTCCTAATCCTCTAGCTAATCCATAATTCACTTCAATACCATATTTTTCAAAAAGAAATGCTAATGAATTTAATAATGGTTGAATTGTCATCATACATGTGACAACTCCAACAAACACACATAATAATATTATTGTTGGTAATTTAAAGAAATACAGACCTAATGACAATATGACGGCTAAAGCTAATATCACAATAATTAATGGTTGTAATCTAATCACTTTTTTATCAGCTGCTGAGGCAGCCATAGGTTGCGTAAATACTGCAATAATACTAACCAATGCCAAAGTCGTTCCAATTAAAGAATTCGACACACCTCGATCTAATAGATATACAGATGCATATCCCATAAGAGCACTGTAGGATGCAAAGTAAAGAATTTGTGTTAAAGAATACTTAACATCTAAAATTCCATTTTTTTTCACATAATTTCCTCCCTTAATTTATAATTATTCGATAAGTATATTATATGATAGATTGAATTCAAATCACAAGCTAAATAACATATCTTGAAAAAATTTTTAAATAAGTGATTTTTTCATATAATAGTGTTTCCCTGTTGCAGGATGTTCTTGCATACTGAAGATTTCCTGATAACCTCATTTCATATAAAAATCTGGTGCCTGAAATTCATATGTATCTAGAAAACTATATTGACAGCCTCTTTCTTTCGCAACTGCTTCTGCTTTTCATAATACTTCTGTTCCCTTATTTTGTCCTCTTAATAAAGGTGAAATCCATAACCACCTTATAAAAAGCTAATCTCCATGGGTATATCCAATCAATCCTCCTACAATTTGATCATGTTCAACTAAGTAAACAGCTAAATCTTTTGAGTAAGTCTGTTCCATCTTTGCATGATTCTATTCTCCTAATCCACTCTCAATAACATTCTCATTTTCTTAGCAAATATTATCTTTAGTGACTAATTCTATTGTTATTTTATAACATTGGATTCTACAAGTAGCAGGAAAATGTCCAATAGCAAAAATATTCATCAGATATTTTTTATTTATTATAGACTCGTATTTAATTCAAATTAATGATAATTTGAATTTTATTCAAGATTGTTCATGAATTTTATTCAAGAGAATTCTTGAGATATATTTTGTTTAATGTTAGAATAATGTTGAGGATGGTGAGTTTATGAAAAAAGAGGTAAAATTCCCTGAGATACTTAGAAGTTTAATGAATAGCAAAAATTTAACGATGAAAGAATTAGGAGAATTAGTTGGGAAAAGCGAATCATCCATTTCTTATTGGTTATCAGGAAAAGTAATGCCTAGAATTAGCGTCATTCAAAAATTAGCTGATATTTTTAATATCACTACTGATGAACTCATATACGGATATAAAAATGATAGTTTAGAAAACTACGAAGAAAATGTTGAATACCTTAAAGATAACTATCCTAATCTTGTTGATTTGTACAACGAGATACACGCAAATAAACAATTAGTTATTTTATTTGATAAAGCAAAGAAATTAGAACCACAAGACTTAACACAAATATTAAAGATTATCGACACATTTAATAAAGAAACTAAGTAAGGTGTGATAATTATGTGCGTTGAAGATTTTCTACGTTGGAATAACATTAACTTAAAAATTACAAATATGCCAAGCTATGTGAATGACTTTACATACTATAATGGGAATGAATATCTTGCAATCATCAATTCAAGATGTTTATCATATCAGTAGCAAGAAACTCACATGATGGTAAAAGAGATGAAAGAAAAATATATTTTGAATTAGCAAAAACACAATTTGTGTTTAAATATACGGGGAGGATAACATGATATGGAATATAAAGAAGGATATGCAAAAGTAAATATAAATGATATAAGTCTTGATCCTACTAATCCGAGGCATGATCCTGTAGAGGAAGATAAATTTACTTTAGAAACATTAATGAAAACTAGAAACTTTGACAACAAAATTTTTAACTTAATGAAAGACATATTAGAATATGGTCAAAATCCTATTGATATAGTTGGTCTTTTACTTACTGATAAAAACACTTTGTATAGCAAAGAAGGCAACAGAAGAGTTGCAGCATTTAAAATTTTAAATAATCCAGAATTAATTGTATCAAATAACATTAAATTATATGCACGTGTAAAAAGTTTGTTACAAGATTTTGATGCACCCCCTCAAGAAATTATGTGTTATATAACAAAAGATGCTAATATCTTAGAACATGCTATGGAATTAAAGCATCAAGGTGAGCAAAATGGAATAGGAACAGTTACTTGGGGTTCTAACGAAAAAGCTCGCCATAAAAGAAACAAGGGTCAGAAAGATCCAATTTACGCTTTTTTAAACTTATTAGAAGAAAATAATATACTTTCTAGTAAAAAACGTGAAAAGATAACAAAAACAAATTGGGAACGTTTATTCACACGTGATGGACAAGCATGGCTAGGCATACAAAAAACAAATGATAAATATGAAATTAAAATAGATTTGGAAGATTTTAAAATTAAATTTAAACTAATAACAGATAGAATTGAAGGACAGACACATCACATAATAACTAATGCAGACGCAAGAAAAATACTATTTTCCGAATTAAATAATGAATTCGAAAAAATAAAAAGTCAAATTAGTAGTACAAACAATAAAACAAATAATAAAGAAAATGCAAAGCCAAATTTAGAAAATGATGATTCATCTAAAGCAATAAATAGTATGGACAATCAATTATCGTCTAAAAAAAATCCTGATAATATAAATCAAGATAATTATGAAAACGATAATATTTTTAACAACAAAAATGATTCTAAACCAGAGCCAAAAAAATTTAGATTACAAGAGCTATATGTCACAAAGAATTCAAAAATACCAAAAGAACAACATCTAGCATTTATAAATATACGTAAAGAATTAGAGAAACTTTCTGGAGGTCAATATGGTTTTTATAAAACATACAAATTATCAACATATTATTTAATTAGAGCATTAATTGAACAATGCTTAAAATATTGGTTATCTGTATATCATCCAAATATATATTCAAAATGTCATAATAACGGTGATGCAAACCTAGGCAAAATGATAGAAAAAATCAATAATGCACTAGAAAACAATACCGATATATTCTATAACAGGAATATTAACAAATATTTTAGAACTTTCTTTGGAAACTTTGCTACTAAAGATAATTTAGATTTATTAATACATCACCCTTATTTATTATCTGATGATTTAAGTATTCTTCATAATTATACTTCGGGTATATTATTCGATATACTTAATTATATTTTGACTTATGAAAGAGTTTAAATATAATTGGCCATTCTTTGCGAATTTTGTTACAATACGCATAAGGAGGTATTATTATGGCACATTATTCACCTTTACGATATCCTGGTGGCAAAGGTAAAATGTATAATCAAACATTAGAAATATTACAACAAAACAATCTAATTGGTTGTACATATATTGAAGCTTTTGCTGGTGGAGCAAACTTGGCCTTGAATTTATTATTTAACGGTCAAGTTGACAACATCATCCTAAATGATATTGATCCTGCCATCTACTCTGTTTGGTCTGCAATATTAAATTTTGGACCTCAGTTTATCGAACTAATTAGAGATGCTCCTATATCAATCGAGGAGAGAGAACACCAAAAAAACATATATGATTCGAAACCTGACAATGTATTGGAATTAGGGTTTGCAACTTTCTATTTAAATAGAACGAATAGATCTGGAATAATAACAGCTGGCCCTATCGGTGGTTATAAACAAAATGGCAATTATTTAATTGATTGCAGATTTAATAAATCAAAATTAATCAAACGTGTACAACAAATTTATGATAATAGAGATAAAATTCAAATATTTGATTTTGATGCACGTGATTTTCTAAGATTAAACTTCCCTAATAATTCATTTTTCTTCATTGATCCTCCCTATTTTAAAAAGGGTAGTCAATTATATCAAAACTATTTTACCATTCAAGATCATAGGGAAATTGCTGAAATAGTAAGAGAATTAAATTATCCCTGGATTGTAACATACGACAATGTTGATGAAATTATTAGAATGTATGATTTCTCAAACTATCAAACATATCAATTAACTTATACAGTTGAAAGAAAATATATCGGTACTGAATTAATGTTCTACAGAGAAAACCTAAATATAGATTTATAAAACAAAAAACTCCCCTGCTACCAACAGGGTAATGAGAGATTCAAGGAGGAATAGAATGAGCACATCTAAAACAAATGCAACTACTGACTTATGGTTCGGTAATGTACATTATTATAAAAATCCTTTAGATGGCACAACGAATAATCTATGCATTTATTTGTGCCACACCAATTTAGCCAAAAGAGTTTGTATTGTTCCAATGGATGAAATAGATGAAAATAAATTTTATATAAAAATATCTAGAATGAATAAAGTTGCTTATCCACTTGAAGCTTTTGAAATCAAAGAAAATCTTATTGGAAAACAATTAAGCTTAAGAGGGAAACGTATAACAATTTCTTATGAAGAATATTTAGATATTTCTGAAAGTGTTTTAGCCAAATTATGCCATAAAGTTTTTCACACTTATCATCAACTAGGAAGTATAAGAAGAATGAATATTCAAAATGTTGATTATAGCACTACAGAAGATCATTATAAATATATTACTTGGTTTGAGCATAAAACAAATATCCAATTTCATAAGTCGATAAAAAGAAATCCCGGACTAATCAAGTGGGGATTGTATTATATTGAAATTGGTGAAAATGTTGGCTCTGAATTACATAAATTAAGACCTGCTATTATTTTCAGAAAGAATGTTTCTGTTAAAAATCCTAGTGATTCAAGTTATATTGTTATACCTATTACATCAAAGAAAAGAGCATCTAAATATTACTTTAATGTACCTATTACAGTAAATGGAGATGTCAATTATGCCAAACTAAATGATATAAGACGTGTCAGTGTAAAAAGAGTCGTTAGACCATTATGTGATAAAGCTGGTAAAACTATTGTCTTGAATGCTGCTGAAAAACAAAATATAAAAAACAATTTAAAATTATATTTATTTGGTGAAAATGAATAATTTTTTTCAAGCCAATGCATACTATATTATATACACAATATTACATCATATCATTTTTCGTAAAATGAAAAGATATTGACTTTTTAAAAGTTTGATGGTAATATACGTGTATATCTAAGGTTATCCACCGTTTGAGTGGTAATACTGGAGTAACACTGAAAAGCACTGGCGAAAGCTGGTGCTTTTCTGCATATAAAAACCACCCTACGCCAATAGAGTGGTTATGCAATGGTTTCCGTAAAGATACCACCACTAGAATGTGATACGCCAATATCACTAATGTAAAATAACGGCCAAAAGTCCTTTTACGTACTCAATTTTATCATAAGAGCACGTCTAAGGCAAATATAAATGAAAGGACGTGTGTAATCTATGCCTATTTATAAAAGAGCATCCAAGAAATCTAAGAACGGATATAAATATCAGGTCAATTTTCAATACACTGATAAATACGGTGTCAAAAAGAGATATATAAAAAATGGATTTGATACAAAAAAAGAAGCCCTGCTTCATGAATCCATGAAAAAACAAGAGTTTGAAAATAGAATATACATAACAAAGTCAAAAAACTTTGATGATGTCTTTAATGAATATATTCAATCTGCTGATGTCAGAAAAAGAACACTATGCAGTAGAAAACAACTCTATTCAAAAATAATCAAAAAACAGCTAGGACACATAGATATTACCAAGATCGATTATGATCTGATTCAGGATCTATTAAATAATTGTGAGAAAACATATTCACATAATACATGTAAAGCCGTTAAGTCAATTATAAACATTGTATTTGTCTATGCATATAAATTCCTATATAAAGAGAATTCCCTATTCTCGCTTAAAAATTAGCGGTAAAAAAGAAACCAAAAATAATACTATCACAATAGCACAATTCAATACGCTCATTGAGTCTTTAAGCCATCCACCACTCAATCAAACGGTAAGATATGATAGTTATATCATCATGCTTTATATCGGCCTTTATACAGGCATAAGAATAGCTGAAGTTCTGGCATTGACAAGAGAAGATGTCGACTTAAAAAATAAGATAATAACCATAAAAAAGCAACTTCATGATGAAATAGAGAATTATATAAAACAGAATCGTCAACTGCTGTCATACCAATACCAAATGAGTTGGTAGATATATTAAATGAACATTTTCATAAATATCCCGATACTGATCTAGTGTGCTTTAACAATGATATGAACTACCTTAGCTACAAATCGGCAGTAGACAAATGCTATAAACTAGGAAAGAAGAATGGTTTTGATTTCCATTTTCACATGTTGCGACACACCTTTGTCACTCAGGTTATTAGAAAGAAGATAGATATAAAAACAGCACAAATGTTGGCCAAACATTCCAATATCAATACAACAATGGATATATATACAAATTTAGACGATACTGATCTTATTGGTGTCACTGATAATCTATACAATTAAGCACTTTTCAGGTGCTTTTTTAATACTTTTATTACAAAAATACAAAGATAAAATGTATCGAAAATGTATCAATTTTGATTTCTAAATTAAAAAAAGCCCATAAAATGGGCGTTTTTTTCTATTCTCCAAAGTATCTTTTTAATAATCCAGCAAATGCTTTTCCATGTCTAGCTTCATCTCTAGCCATTTCATGAACTGTATCATGGATTGCATCTAAGTTAGCTTCTTTAGCACGTTTAGCTAAATCAACTTTACCAGCAGTTGCTCCATTTTCAGCTTCTACACGCATTTGAAGATTTTTCTTAGTAGAATCAGTCACAACTTCTCCTAATAATTCAGCAAATTTAGCTGCATGTTCTGCTTCTTCCCAAGCTGCTTTTTCATAATATAAACCAACTTCAGGATATCCTTCACGATGAGCTACACGAGCCATCGCTAAATACATACCAACTTCTGAACATTCACCTTCAAAGTTAGCACGTAAATCTTTAATAATATCTTCGCTAACACCTTGTGCTACACCAACAACATGTTCAGCAGCCCATGTCATTTCACCACTTTGTTCAACGAATTTATCAGCACCAACACCACAAACAGGGCATTTTTCTGGAGCTGCATCTCCTTCATAAACATAACCACAAACTGTACATACAAATTTTGCCATACTTTTTTCCTCCTATTCAATATGGATTTAATTATCCATATTTATGATAATCAATTTTCCATTTTTCGTCAACTTTATTGCTTGAAATTTTTTAACTTTAAATCGCTAAAAGACCTAATTGTTGTAATTGTTCTAATCCTTCAAAAACAGCTCCTTCTTCATTTGTTAAAGTCAACAAATAATGAGCAGCATTCTTAGCTGATGAAGATGCATTTTGAGGTGCAAAAGAATATGGAAACATTTGTAACATATGTCGATCATTCTCTCCATCACCAAAAACAGCAACTTCATCATAAGCATATCCCTTTTTTGCAATAACTTTTTCTAATAACTTACCTTTATTACTCATTGAACTCGTAATTTCAATATTATCTTCAAAAGATGATGAGATATCTAATCCATCTATATTTAGTTGTTGTCTAACCCCTTGAATAGAGTAAGCATCCAAATGTCTAGCATCTATTTTTAAAACTTTAATATTCTTTTGAATGATCTCATGAGCATCCTTAGCATAATGAAAATCTCTTAAATATCCTTCTCTTGTTGTAAAAGTCTTTTTTGGTAATGAATCCTTATAATCTTTTGAAGCTAACAATAATTTATAGTGATAATCCCAAAAATCATCTGCATCTACAAAAGAATATTTCCCTTGATTTGTATGGATAGCTAATAAATAACCATATGATGATAAAATTGTAGATATCTTTTGAAATGCTTGATTATCCATTGGATAAATCTCATTGAATGTCTGTTGTTTATTACAGTATTGTGTTCCATTATTTAAAATCAAATCACAATCTAACTGATAACGCTCTAAAAAATCAATGACCATATTAATATCTCTACCAGTTGCTATAATAAACTCTATCCCATTTTCAATACATTTTTTTAATATCTGACAAGTTCGTTCCTCAATAGTGTCATCTTTTTTTATTAATGTCCCATCTAAATCACATACAATGCATTTTATCATGTCTGATTCCTCCTAGTTTTATTATTATATCAACTTCATTGATGAAGAGAAATCTTTTTCTGGCATAGAAAAACTATTGAGAGCCTCAATAGTTTCTTTTATAGTTATGTTGTTTTATGCTTCTTTTTGTTCAATTGTAGAAATTAACCAATTCTCTCCATCTGGAACTAAAGTAAATCTTAATTGTGTATCAATAGCTTCAGCTTCATCTATCTTCTTTGTCATTGCTCCAAAGATTTCTGGTGCTAAATCAGCAAAAACTTTTTCCATCATCGCTTGTTGATCACCTGCTAGCTCACTTAATTCGTCTAAATGTTCCTGCTGATAATTATTAATAATAGTTGTTGTATCTGAATCAATATCTATATTATTGTAATCTTTCATTTTAATATCAGCAATAACCAAATAATTATCCCCATCTGCTTCTACACTATTAATTTTATATGAAGTCACATAATTGGCAAAAATATGATCAACAAACTTATTCGCTTCGTCTACAAATGTTTGACCATATGTTTCAACATCCATGTACGCTTCTAAACTTTCCATGATTGAAAGTAAATCATCAACGTCACTGTTATCATCAGTACATATTGTTGAAATCTTTTCAATATCTCCTGCTTTTAAATAATCAAAAAAGTTCTTCACTACAGTTTCCTGTTTTTCAGTTGACGTTCCTCCACAGGCAACAACGCCCATAATCATAAATAAACAAACCGCTAATTTTAATATTTTTTTCATAACCTTCACCTTCCTTTATGTAATAAATATATGTTCTTATATATTCAGTATATCATAAATATAATTAATTTCTTTATTTTTCAACATAATTTAACATAATTAACAATAAAATCAAATATTTATATTATATATGACTTCTCATTATATTTTTATGAGGTGATTTTTTGTTAATAACACAAAGAAACTGGACATTAGCTATCTGGATTCAATTTTTTATTGAAATTATTATTTTTATAGCTATTTATTA
>OGPH01000663.1_pt1 | contig 33673 bp, 29 predicted proteins | sample 1552891 | NCBI WGS metagenome assembly OGPH01 (sample SAMEA2580272, study PRJEB22360) | human gut metagenome | biome: human gut; feature: human-associated habitat; material: faeces | place: Denmark | collected 2008/2010 | reverse complement strand
GGAGCATATGCGAATGCTTGCCAGCCTCCCGTCAGCATGATAGAATGTTCCCAACACATAAATAAACCATACTGCAGACAGGAGGAAAGCCATGTTTCGTTTATGGGCCAAACTATTCAAGGATAATCGCTTGCTGAAGGACACCGTCATCTGCGATGCCTCGGCTGATACAAGGACCCACAAGGTTTTCCGCGCGTTGGATGAAATCTGCATCCAGTTCGATCTGGGAAAACCGCTCTGGCTGGATGCCACGGTCAACGATTTCAAACGCCACAGCAAAGCGCGTTTCCGCCAGGATAATTTCATGGAACAGATCGATTTCGATTATCTTGAAATAGAAATGATCGAAGAAGATTAATTGTATCCCTCCCATTGCCTAATCACCCGCCTGACCAATTCTGCCGATGCCGGAATTGGCCAGGTGGGTTTTGTGTTGCCTGCAGCCCTTTGGCACTCCGCAATTTATGAATAATGTATAAAGCGAATTGACACAGAAAATAATAAGGTGTAGTATTATGATATGTAATAAGTAGTTTTTAAAACTATGTGTCGCGTTTTCATTTATTCAGGAGGCAACATATGAGTGTAACAATCAGAGAACCCGGAAGCGCTATTACCCATTTCATCGGCATGATGCTCGCTATTTTCGCATCCACACCACTTTTGATAAAGGCTGTTCTGTCAGGCCAGCCCATTGTTTTCATGGCAATGCTGGTGTTCATTTCCAGCATGATTCTTCTATATGGAGCCAGCGCCACCTATCACAGCATCAATGTGGGCGGCCGCATACTCCGCATATTCCGCAAGCTGGACCATATGATGATCTTCGTTCTGATCGCCGGCTCTTACACGCCGGTCTGCCTGATCGTTCTGGGCGGGAAGCTGGGATATACGCTTCTGGCCGTGGTTTGGGGAGTGGCAATCATCGGCATGACGGTCAAGGCATTCTGGATCACCTGTCCCAAATGGTTTTCTTCTGTCATCTATATTGCCATGGGCTGGATCTGCCTGGCCGTGTTCGGACAGTTATGGACGCTTCTTCCTCGCTCCGCCTTTCTATGGCTGCTGGCGGGCGGGCTGATCTATACCGCCGGAGGCGTCATCTATGCGCTGAAGCTTCCATTATTTAATTCCAAGCATAAATATTTCGGCTCTCACGAAATATTCCATCTCTTCGTGATGGCCGGAAGCCTCTGCCATTTCATTTTTATGTTCTGTTACGTTGCCTGATCTCTTTTGGAAAGGAATCGGGCGCAGATAGGAAAGCCAAAGCGCTGGGGACGGTTCGGCTTTTCTGTCTGCGCCCGATTCCTTACGTCTCCCCTGCGGGATTATGACTCCCGAGATATCTCCAAAGCGTCGTGCGGCTGATCCCAAGCTGTCTTGCAGCGGCCGCGCGATTGCCCTGATTGGCTTCAACAGCCTGCCATATCGCTTCGCGAATTATCTCATCCAGGGTACGGCCCGGTTTATTCCCGCCAGCCGCACGGGCCCTGGCCGTCACATTTGCCCCAGCCGTGCGGCGGTGCTGCGCCCGTTCTCTGGCCAACAGTTCCGCCACCTGACTGCTGTGTATGTAGACGGAGTCCGTCAGCGTTGCCAGGGTCTGCAGGATATGTTTAAACTGTGTATAGTTATTGGGCCAGTCATATTGCCGCAGCATCTCAACCGCGCGCGGCTCAAAGCCTGATATCTGTTTACCCAGCTCCAGATTCAAACTGTCCAGGTAGAGGCTGGCCAGGGCCGGAATTTCATCCGAACGGCTTCGCAGCGGAGGCAGATTCAGCGTCAGGCATCCCAGGCTGGAACCAAAACGACGTATCTGTTCAGGCATCTGTTCCCCGTCATGGCACACGCAGGAAAACAGCAGCCGCACTCTGCGGGCAAGGCCGGTCTCCAGCACAGCGGACAGCAGCTGGGGAGCGCGCTTTTCCGGCAGCGCTTCAAAGTTCTGAAAATAGATCGTATTGCCAGTCTCGTTCAGCGGTGAATTATGATATCCCAGCAGAAAATCCCAACTCTTTTCATTCATCCGTTCGCAGTTTACCAGCACAAACGGCTTATTGGCAAAGGAACTGTGAAGATACAGGAACCGGGCGATCTGCTCCTTCCCTGTGCCGGGTTCCCCCACAATCATCACCGGCTGGCGCGCTGTGGCCAGCGATCTGACTTCCGCATCCAGCGTGCCCATGGCTCCGCTGATGCTGTAAAAGCTGTTCACAAACAGATGCTCACATTCCCCTCTGTTCATGAAACGAATTCCCGGCCAATGTGAATGCAGCGGAATCCGCGACGGAGCGCAATAAAACAGGCTATACTGCGTGGCATCCATCAGAAGCCTCTGCGCCGTAATGCTGTAGAGACGTTCCCGCCTGGCATGGTAGAACTTCATGGAGCCGCCTGCAGGCACTTCCCGCAGATGGGCCTGCAGCGCTTCCTTCAGGCCATCGGGCAGTTCTTCCGGGCTGCTGTAGAATACATCCCCATTCGCATCCAGCACAGCAATACATCCGTCCTGTTCCTGCATGATGCTTCTGAGGAACAGATTCTCCTGACGCAGACGGCCAAACCACAGGCCAATATTAATCGCCTGATCGATGGCCGCCTGTAGGCTCTCTGCCCCCGATGTAATCAGAAACGCGTCCAGTTCCATTCGCCGGGCAATTCCATGGGTGACCCTGTCGCAGACCACCATGCGATACCCGTTTTCTTTCAAATGTTCCAGCGTATCGAACGCCTCTTTTGCGCTGCGCACTGTGAGAATATCCAGGTGATACCCCAACAGATCACAAAGGGTATGCGCCGGCTGCGTAACGCTCGGGAAACCCACAATCGCATAATGGTCAGAATAATTTTCCGCCAGCTTCATGGCGGCCAGCACATCATATACGGAAATCCGGATCTCTATTACAGGCAGATCGGTCACTTTCCGGATCATCTCCGCAGTTCCTCCCCGGGAAATAATGCAGTCGTAAACGTTTGGCGGCATGCGCTTTACAATGGATACACCCGCATCAAGATCTCCTGTATAAATATCTATCTGCACATTCGGATAGGCCTGTGCTGCGCGTTCCATCGCGGTGTGCATTCCTTCATATGGCGCGATTCCCAAAATGCGGGTTCGAGTCTCAATCATCTCATATTCCCCTCCCACTTCCCCATTCTGCTAAAAAGTATAATTATATGTTTCATAATGAAACATTTCTTATCCATTTTTTCTTATTTTCTCAAATATAGTTACATATTGCAACTCATTTTCCCTTTTTTTAGGTGAAAATTTCCGCAAAGTACAGCATAATGATTACAGAACACAAAAGAATCTGCCACCCATGGCAGGAAGAATGCAGAGAGGGGGAACGGCATGATCCATCTGTTAATCATCGCGGACGATTTCACCGGGGCGCTTGACACCGGGGTCGCATTCGCAGCCTGCGGGATTCGGACACGCGTTGTGGTTGATCCGGATGCGGATCTATCCGCCTGTGATACCCGGGTGCTGGTCGTGGATACTGAGACGCGCCATGTAGCTGCCGCTTCGGCATATAAAACAGTTTACGAATTGACCAGACGTGCAAGAGAAGCAGGCGTGCGCTACATATACAAAAAAACGGATTCCGCGCTTCGCGGCAATATCGGTGCGGAGTTGGCCGCCATTCTGGAAGCCGGAGGCTGCAGACGCCTTCCCTTCCTTCCGGCCTTTCCTCAGACAGGGCGGGTTACCCGCGGCGGCGTTCATTATGTGGACGGCGTTCCTGTCACGGAAAGCCCCTTCGGCAAGGATCCCTTTGAACCGGTAAGGCATGCTGTGGTATCCGAACTGATCGCCGAACAATGCAGCCTGCCGGCAAAGAGTTATCCTGCCCTGTCGGAACTTGCATCGGTTCCCCGGGAGGATGGCATACTGATATTTGATGCGGAGTGTGCGGAAGATCTCGCCCGCACAGGGCGGCTGCTCTTTGAGGCAGGTGATCTTGGGATCATGGCAGGCTGCGCCGGATTCGCCGCCGTCCTTCCTTCTCTCCTTGGTATGGATACCAAAACTCCGCTTCCACAGCCCAGGCTGGATCCCAGGCTCCTGGTGGTCTGCGGTTCCGTCAATCCGATCACGCTGGCCCAGCTGGATCGGGCCGAAAAAGCCGGTTTTGCCCGGCTTCGCCTGACTCCGCGCCAGAAACTGGATGACGGATACTGGGAAAGAGAAGAGGGACAGGCCGAACTTGGGCAGATTGAAAAAATGCTGGCTTCCAGGCCTTACTGTATCATTGAGACCAACGACGCCGGCGGCAATCAGCCCACCGCAGACTATGCAGCCTCGCTCGGCCTTGACAGGGAAGCGCTTCGCGTGCGCATCTCCGGAAATCTGGGCAGTCTGGTGCGCTTTATCTTCCACAGCCCTTCCCTGGGAACCCTGATGCTGACAGGGGGAGACACCCTGCTCCAATGTATGAACCGGCTGGGGGTCAAGGAGCTGGAACCGATCTGCGAACTGGAGAAAGGCGTCGTGCTGGCAAGCTTTACGCACGAAGGCTGCGAACGGACCGTCATCACCAAATCAGGAGGCTTCGGCAAGGAAGATCTGCTGATCGATCTGGCAGATCATATCGCGCACGGTTGAAATCCGGATGTATTTCATCACCAGAAATTCATTTTATTCTCAATATCATATCAATCAAAAGGAGGAGAAAGAAATGGCATATCCCAAGCTTCCCGGGCTGACCTGGGACGGAACGATCTACGAAAACGAGGAAATGGGCACTCTGGAAGCCCTGATCCCTAACGGCGGCTATCCCACTGCCCACGCACCCGCCATGGTGGAACTGCCGAACGGAGATCTGCTGTGCTGCTGGTTTGCCGGCACCTATGAGGGCAGCGCGGACGTACACATTATCTGTTCGCTTCTGCCCAAGGATGCGCCCGCCTGGCTGCCTCCGGTGGACATCTCCAATGATCCCACCCGCAGCGAACAGAACCCTTCCCTCTTCTATGGGCCCGATCAGGCTGTCTGGGCCATGTATACCGCTCAGCTGGATCGGCAGGAAGGGAAAGACAACATGCAGTACACCGCCGTAGTCCGCTGTCAGAAGAGCACGGACGGCGGCAGGACATGGGGGCCTTATGAAACAGTCTTCCCGGAGGAAGGCACCTTCTGCCGCCAACCCATCCAGATCCTGTCCAATGGCCGCTGGATCTTCTCCAACTGGCTGTGCACAGATTCCGCCGACGGTCTCTCCGGAGATCCCACAGCGTTCCGCATTTCTGACGACGAGGGAAAAACATGGCGGATGGTCATGATGCCGAAGAGCAACGGCCATGTCCATGCCAATGTGGTAGAGCTAGAGCCCGGGCATCTTGCCGCATTTATGCGCAATCGCGAGGCTTACCGCATTCATCGCAGCGAATCCTTCGACTGGGGAGAGACCTGGAGCGAGCCGGCGCCCACGCCGCTTCCCAATAATAACTCCAGCATCAGCGCCGTCAAGCTGCAGAGCGGACGCATCGCCGTCGCCTATAATCCCACCTGCACGCCCGACCCGCAGCCGGGCAAAGCCGCATGGCCCGGCCTGCGCTGTCCTGTAGCCGTGGCGCTGTCCGAAGACGGCGGCCTTACTTTCCCGATCATCCGCTGGATGGAACGCGGGGAAGGTTTCATCGGGGACGAGAACAAGACCAATAATAAGCAATATGAATATCCCTATATCATGCAGAGCCGCGATGGTTCCCTGCATCTGGCTTATGCCGCGCGCACCCGCCAGGGGATCAAATACGTTCGTTTCACCGAACAGGATGTGTTGGGCGAAAAGCGCGAACGTGTCGGGCTGTACAATCCCACCGCTGCGCAGAGCCGCTAAGGGCCGGCATCCCTCTAAAGACAATCAGAATTCACCCGGGGAGGACAAGCTATCCGCCGTCCCTCCCCTCAATCAGACCAAAAAGGAGGCTGTCTATCATGCTTACTACTTATAATTTGAAAATGCCGCACGCCGTCTACGGAGGCGAAAACGCGATGGATAATATCACCGCAATCCTGAAAGCCAACTGCGTAAAGCGCGTGGCCATGTTCACCGACAAGGGCATCGAGGGTGCGGGCCTGTTTTCCCTTCCCGAAGAAGCCGTCAAGGCTGCTGGGGCGGATTACTATGTGCTGGATGATCTGCCGGCTGAACCCAGCTATATGGCCGTGCAGAAGCTGGTGGATCAGTTCAAGGAAAGCGGAGCGGATATGATCGTCGCCTGCGGCGGCGGCAGTGTCATGGATGCGGCCAAGCTTGCCAGCGTGCTCGTGACCGATGCGTACGGCGTAAAGGAACTGCTGGACGAACCGGGACGCGCCAGAAAATGCGTTCCCATCATCCTGATCCCCACCACCGCAGGAACCGGCGCGGAGGTCACCCCGAATGCCATCGTGGCCGTGCCAGAGAAAGAGCTCAAGGTCGGCATCGTCAATGAAAATATGATTGCGGATTATGTCATCCTTGATGCGCGCATGATCAAAAATCTCCCGCGCAAAATCGCCGCAGCGACCGGTGTTGACGCCCTGGCCCACTGCATCGAATGCTTTACCAGCAACAAGGCCAATCCCTTCAGCGATCTTTACGCGCTGGAAGGCCTGGACCTGATTTTGAATAATATCGAAAAGGCCTGTGACGATCCCGAAGCCATGACGGAAAAGAACCGCATGCAGATCGCAGCCTATTACGGGGGCCTGGCCATCACGGCAAGCGGCACCACCGCAGTGCACGCGCTCAGCTATCCTTTAGGCGGCAAATATCACATCGCCCACGGCGTTTCCAACGCCATCCTTCTGGCTCCTGTTATGCGCTTCAATGAACCAGCCTGCCAGGAACGCCTTGCGGCCGTTTATGACCGCTGCTGCCATGATGCGGTCAAAACCTGCAGCACTGACGCTGAGAAATCCGCCTGGATCATCTCCCGTCTGGAGAGCATCGTAAAGCATCTCGATATTCCCACCAGCCTGAAAGAATTCGGCGTCCCGGAAAGCGATCTGGACAGCCTGGTGGAAGCCGGAATGCAGGTACAGCGCCTGCTGGTCAACAACCCGCGCCCGGTCACGCCGGAAGATGCCCGCGCCCTTTATGAACAGATCATGTAATCATTATTTTCCATAAAGAATAGGAGGAACGTATATGAAACCGGTTGAACTCAAAGGCATTATCCCGCCAATCATCACGCCCATGCACGAGGACGAAAGCATCAACGTGCCTGAGCTGCGCCGCCAGGTTGACCGTATGATCGAAAACGGCGTCCATGCCCTCTTCCCCTTCGGCACCAACGGGGAAGGCTATATCCTCAACGCGAAGGAAAAGCAGCTCGTGCTGGAAACCGTGGTAGAGCAGTGCAACGGCCGGGTTCCCGTCTATGCGGGCACCGGATGCATCTCCACCAAGGAAACCATCGAACAGAGCAAAATGGCGCAGGCCGTCGGCGCGGATGTGCTGTCCATCATCACTCCCAGCTTCGCCGCCGCCAGCCAGGACGAATTGTATGAGCATTATAAAGCCGTAGCGGAAGCGGTCGATATGCCCATTGTCCTCTACAACATCCCCGCCCGTACGGGCAATGCCCTGGCGCCGGCCACAGTGGCCCGTCTGGCCCAGATCGACAACATCGTCGGAGCCAAGGATTCCAGCGGCAACTTCACCAACATTCTGGGATACATCGACGCAGGAAACACCAAACCCAACGGAAAATTCTATACCCTTTCCGGCAATGACCAGCTGATCATCTGGACGCTTCTGGCAGGCGGAACAGGCGGAATTGCAGGCTGCGCCAACGTATATCCGCATACCATGGCTTCCATCTATAACCTCTTCATGGAAGGTAAGATCGAGGAAGCGAAGGCAGCCAATGCCAGCATCCAGAGTTTCCGCGCCTGCTTCAAGTACGGCAATCCCAATACCATCGTAAAGACCGCAACCCGTCTGCTGGGCTACGATGTAGGTCCCTGCCGCGCGCCGTTCAACCAGGTTCCGGAAGAAGGAATCAAGGCGTTAAAGAAGGTTCTAGCTGAGAACGAAGCCAAAGGCATGCACTGATAAGGAAAGACGAGGATAAACACATGACTAAAAAACCCATTGTCGGCATTACGATGGGCGATCCTGCGGGCAACGGCCCTGAGATCACCGTCAAGGCCCTGGCGCATGCCGATATCTATGACCGCTGCCGCCCCATTGTGGTGGGCGACGCAAAAATGATCGAACAGGCGGCTGGATTTGTCGGCCGCCCCGACATCCGGATCCACCGCTGTGCTAGAGTATCCGACGCACAGTTTACCCCCGGCGTCATTGATGTGCTGCACATGGAACTGATTCCGGACGCAGCCTCCTTTCCCATCGGCCAGGTGAGCATAGAAGGCGGCAACGCCGCTTTCCAGTGTGTGAAGCGGGTGATTGAACTGGCCCTGGCCAAAGAAGTGGACGCCACCTGTACCAACGCCCTGAACAAAGAAGCCATGAACAAGGCGCTGGAATTCTATCACGGCGAAAAATCCGATGGACATACGCATTTTGACGGGCACACCGAAATCTATGCCGCCTATACGAACACAAAGAAATACACCATGATGTTGGCCCATCATGACCTGCGCGTCGTGCATGTATCCACGCATGTCTCCCTGCGCGAAGCCTGCGACCGGGTAAAAAAGGCGCGTGTTCTTGAGGTAATCGAAATCGCCGATAAGGCGTGTAAAGATATGGGCATCACACAGCCTAAGGTCGCCGTTGCGGGACTGAATCCGCACTGCGGAGAAAACGGGCTCTTTGGGACAGAAGAAATTGAAGAGATCAAACCGGCCATTGAGGCTGCCAAGGCTGAAGGGATCAATGCCATCGGCCCCATCCCGCCGGACAGCGTATTCTCTGAAGCACTGGGAGGCTGGTATGATATCGTGGTCTGCATGTACCACGATCAGGGCCATATCCCGCTCAAAACCATCGGCTTCGTCTACGACCGCGAAAAGCAGGCATGGAAGGCCGTAGAAGGGGTGAACGTCACTCTCGGCCTGCCGATCATCCGCACCAGTGTGGACCACGGCACCGGATTCGCTCTGGCAGGCAAGGGAAGCAGCAATGAACTGAGCCTTGTCAACGCCATAGACTATGCAGTGCGCATGGCCAATGGAAGAAAGGCGCAGGAAACAATGAAGTGAGGAGGAAGATCGTATGACAACCCAGATGATTATCGCTCTGGCAATCACTGTATTCATGATTATTATAATCATGACGGATAAACTGCCCTTCGGCGCGCCGCCCCTGCTCGCGTGCCTGCTGCTTGTCGTTTTCGGAATTACCGATATCAAAGGGGCTTTCGCAGGCTTTTCCAACGCCACGATCGTTATGCTGGCGGAATTCATGGCCCTCATCGCCGCCCTGCAGAAAACCAGCTTCATCGCAGGTTTCAAGAAAACCATGTTCAACATGGCCAACAAAGGCGGCTTTAAGGCTTATGTGCTCATGATCCTCGTGGTCATGCTGGCCTGCAGCTTGTTCGGCACCGGCTCCACCGCCTACTATGTGCTGACCATCGGCCTGCTTTCCACCCTGCCCTACAGCAAGAAGCTCCCTCCGTCCAAGGTCATCATGACCGCCGGGTTCGCCGCAAACCATCCGCTGATCCCCTTCAATACGGCGCTGCAGTACGGAATTGTAATCGCTGTATTGAACAGCGCAGGCGTTCTCGCCAACGTATCCGTGGCCAAATTCGCCATAGTGAACTTCTTCCTTTCCATGGGCTTCCTGCTGAACTGCCTGATTCAGTACAAGTTCCTGCCTGACCATCCCATTGCTGCTGCATCCGATGATGCGCTGGCACAGGGGAACGCCGCATCCACCCTTCCCAAGTGGAAGGAGCAGGTGACCTATGTGGTGTTCGTCATCGCCGTCGTCGGCATGATTCTCCAGAGCACCATCGGAGACGCGGGCTATGCGATCGCAGGCCTGTCCGTGGCTGTGATTTTAGTGATCGGGGTGATGGATTTCAAAGAAATCCGTGACGCGATCAGCGCGCCCATTATCCTCATGAGTGCAGGCGTTATCGGCGTGGCGGACGCGCTGGGCAGCACCGGCCTTACCGACCTGGTGGGTTCCACCGTGGCAAATATGCTGGGAGCCAACATCAACCCGTTTATTATGATCTTTATCTTCTGTATCCTGACCAGCGTTCTGGCCACGCTGACCGGCTCCACCATCGGCACGGTTTATGTATTCGCCCCTCTGGCCATCGCCACCTGCACGAGCCTGGGCCTGGATCCCACTGCTGCGGCCTGTGCGATCGTTGTCTCCGGATGGTGCGGACATTTCCTTCCGATCGACGGCATGCCTGCCATGGTCATGGGCGTCGGCAAATACAGCATTAAAGAATTCTGGAAATTCACGATACCGCAGTATTTCATCCGCCTGCTCGCCTTAACGGCCGGCGCACTGATCATGTTCCCTGTCTGAGAAAGGAGTGTGAGAAAACGCCATGAAATGTCAATTTGAACTGGAACATATCGGCATCAATACGCCGAATGCAGAAGAAGCCGCGAAGCTGGCTCAGCTTCTTAGCATGATGTTCAACCTGGAACCCCGCCATGGACAGAAATCCGAATTCGGCGGCCCCTATTTTGAATGCATGAAAGCGCCCTTCCTGGGAAGCAGCGGGCACATCGCCATGCGCACGCCCGATCTTGCGGCCGCCGTGGAAGAGCTGAAGGAAAAGGGCTTCTCCTTCAACATGGACACCGCCGCCTACACGGAAGACGGCAGGATCAAGAACGTATACCTGGACGGCGAGTTCGGCGGGTTCGCGATCCATATTATGCAGAAATAAATACAAGAAGCATCTCCCGCAAAATCCGATGTTGTCTTACATATGGAACTTCTGCGGGAGATGCTTGTTTTTCTTTTATATTTTATCTATTTCCCTTTTTCTGATCTTAATTACAGATACAGCCGTTCAATCACCATTTCCCTGACAGCCTTTTTTACCCTATCATAATCCCCTCTCTCCGGGCACTGCACAGCCACCACAAATCCCGCCTCCGGCAAAATGGCAGTTACCTGTCCAAATGAGCCAGCCGCCTGATAGCCCTTTATTTCCGGCTCTATCCAGAACTGATAGCCGTAGCCTTCCTTACCCGGATTATCCATGTCTACCTCTATCTGTTTACAGGATGCCATATCAATCCACTCCTGGGGCACCAAACGTCTCTTTTTCCAAACTCCGCCCGCCAGATACAATTGGCCAAGACGCATCATAGAAGAAAGCTTCAGATGCATACCGCCTCCGCCGTTCGGATGTCCCTGCATATCATTTTCCCAGATAGGAAATCCGATCTCTAACGGTTTAAAAATATGCTGATACATATAATATGCCAGATTCTGCCCTGTTGAGCGTTCAACCATTCTGCCTATTAATATGGAATCAGCGGTAGAATACACGAAATGTTTGCCCGGTTCTTCCAATATATCCCTGGATAAAATGTACTTCAGATAATCCGGAGCACCGATGCCTTTCCTCCTGTCCGCGCTCATCAGATACGGCTTCCCAAAACCGCTGGACATTGTCATAAGATGCTTTAAACGGATTTCCTGCAGCATCTCCGGCGCATTTTTAGGCACATATTCCGGAAAAACATCCACAATTCTCTCTTCCAGAGAAAGCACTCCTTCTGAAATGGCAATCCCCGCCGCCGTAACCGTGAAGCTTTTCGTGTGGGAATAAATATTTCTTGGAAGATCCGGTTTAAAATGCTGTTCATATATGATCTTCTTTTCATCCCCGATGGCTATCCCTTCCAATGGAAGCTGCGTATCCACGGCATAATCGGTGAATTCCTTTGCTATTTTTTCTATATTCATCTTTCCCTCCATACCGAAGCGTCGTTTGCGAAAGCGCGCCGAACCTTCAGTTCGGCGCTGCGATCAATGGCTTCACCTTCCGCACCACGTCCATGATTGTCCCATCCCGGCTTTCAATGATTCCCACGACCCTATCCTCGAATTCGACCTGTTGAGGCTCTCCCGCCATATGGTATGCGATATCCCTCAGATGCTCGATCGTAGTAAACGGAAGATTAACACCCTCCATCGCTTTCTCTAAATCCTTTCTTCTGGGGTTAATCGCAATCCCATATTCCGTTATCACTACGTCTATGGACTCTCCCGGCGTTGTTACCGTAGTTACGTCTGTCCTTACTACGGGAATTCTTCCCTGCAGCAGCGGAACTACCACAATGGAGCATTTCGCGCCCGCCGCCGTATCCGGGTGCCCTCCCTGTGCTCCAATAATTATCCCGTCGGAGCCCACAACCACATTGCAGTTAAAATTCACATCCACTTCCAACGCGCCAAGTATTACAAAATCCAACTTATTAACCACGGCCCCTTTATTAAACGGATCCGCATACTCCCCGGCGCTGATGCGAAAATGCTTTAAATCCTTCACGGATTCCACCGCATCGATGTCGAAATCCTGCGTATCGAGCAAACAGTCCACCTGACCGTTTACCAATAAATCGCACATGGGCTTCGTAAGTCCGCCCACGCCAAAGCGCATCCTTATTCCGCGTTCTTTCATGATCTGTGACAAAAATATCGCGGACGCAATCGATGCTCCGCCAACGCCTGTCTGATAAGAAAAGCCGTCCTTAAAATAAGGGGTATGGGCGACAAACTGAGCACAATACTCGGCTATCATAAGCTTCCTCATGCTCGTTGTCGGCTTAGCCGCCCCTGATGCTATTTTCTCCGGATCTCCTATCGCGTCTACAACCACCACATAATCAACCTTCGTCATAGAAATATGCGCCGGAAAATTAGGAAACGGAACCAGGCAGTCTGTAATTGCCACAACCTTTTCCGCATAATCGGCGTCTACCACCGAATAAGACAGAACCCCGCAGTTTGTTTTCCCTCCAATCCCCCTGCAGTTTCCGTAATCATCACATGTGGGCGCTCCTATAAAGGAAATGTCCACCTTTACTTCCCCTGTCTCGATCGCCCGAACCCTCCCTCCATGGGAACGCATAATTGCCAAGCCTTGAAGCTTCCCTTCCGAAATAGCCTGTCCAATCTTTCCCCTTGCTCCGGACGTCTGGATATTGGTAATTGTGCCGTCTTCAATATATTCCACCAAAGGATCATGAGCCTTTCCCAAGGAGCTGGCGCATATGGTAATATTTTTGATCCCCATGTTATGCACTTCCTCCATGACCCTGTTTACAATATAGTCCCCGTCCCGAAAATGATGGTGGAACCCCAGCGTCATCCCATCATGTATCCCGCATCTTACCAGCGCCTCATGGATATCCTTTACCAGCTTATTCCCGCCGGAGCGCAGCCTGCATTGGGTTCTTACTCCCGCTTTTACATATTCTCGTCCGTCATAATATAAATTTCCGCAAAAAACGTCTTTTCCCGTCCTGGCCAGAATATCCTCCGGAATATCCCTCCCGACCGCATTCATCATAGCCCCAATTCCTCCATGCTATACCTTCCCGATTTTTCCGCCAATTCAATTGTCCTTTTTGCCCCCTCATAAAAAGCGATATCTATCATTTTCCCGTCAACAGAAAATACCCCAATCCCTTTTTCTTTTTTATCCTCAATTTCGCGGATCACCTTCGCCGCAAATTCCACCTCCTTTTGCTTTGGAGCAAAGATCGCATGTACGGGCGCAATTTGTTTTGGATGGATAATGCTCTTCCCATCAAACCCCATTAAATGAATAAGCCTTACCTCTTCCTTCAGTCCTTCCAGATTATCGATATCCGTATATACCGTATCAAAGCACTGGACGCCTGAGGCCCTGGCGGCTATGATCAGATTTTGTCTTGCTCCCATCAGTTCTACTCCGGTGCCTGTAATGCAAGTCTGCAGATCCTTTGTATAGTCGGCCCCAGACAAAGCAATCCCAAATATACGCTCCGACGCCCCGCAGATTTCAGCCGCTTTCATCACTCCCCTCGCCGATTCGACCGCCGCCATCATCAGGGTACGGCCCGGGGAAGTTCCAAATTCCTTTTCCGCATCCGCAATCGCAGCTTCCGCCCTCCTAACGTCTTCTGCCGACTCCGTTTTCGGCAGCCTGATTGCCTCCGCCCCTCCCGCTACAGCGCAGCGGATATCTTCTTTCCAATATGGCGTATTTAATCCATTTATTCTCACAACCCGCTCAACGTTGCCATAATCCACATGCCTTAGAACCTGAAACAGACAGAATCTCGCCGCATTCTTTTGGCCCACCGCAACAGCGTCCTCCAGATCTAAAATCACCGAATCCGGCTGATAAATATATGGATCCTTGATCAAATTCGGTTTCTGGGCGCTCATAAACAGCATTGTCCTTCTCAGACGCTTCTTATCCGTATTTCTCACTTTTCCAACCCCTCCCAATCAAGCGGCTCCATCTGCCCGCAGGCCCGATAGGCCGCGCACCAAACCCTGGCCCTGATTGTCCAGTCAAACGCCCCCATATCCGTTATCGTAATCTCCGCATCTGTTATCCCCCAATTTTCCAGCGCTTCTATGACAACCTTCCTGATCTGATTCCCGTATTGGGAAAGGACTTTGCTTTCCAAAGACAGCCGTAATCCATCAGCGCCCTTTTTCAGCTGCACCATACAGTCGCACGGTTCTAACGTTCCCGCAACCGCCGTATTTATGATTTCCACCCCAAGGCCCCCTATCCGCATCATAAAATCTTCTTAATGGTAACGAACCTACCATTTTTCAAGCAGGCCTTTTGCCCGCCGATTGAGCAAAAGGCCTGCTCAGTTATCCTTGTTAATACCAATATCCAGAATTTAACTCATCAGCGTATCATATAACGACTGGAAATTCTGTACATAGCCTTCGACATTCAACGCTTCACAGTTCTTAATATGCGCTTCCCACTTCGCATCATCAATCCCTGTTGTAACCGATTCTGCCACGAAATTCTGAATATAGGTATCGATTTCAGAAAACATCTGCGCCCGCTCTGCCGCAGCCTCCATGGAATCGTTTCCCAAAGGAAATCCTTCTTCATACGCATGTCCCCCGTCAGGGCCATAGTCATTCATTCCGAATTCATTATACTCGACAGAGAATCCGCTGTACCCCCTCATCATCTCTTCTTCCAATGTACAGAAAATCGGAAGCCTGTTCTGTCCGCCGGTAGTCATAGATGCCTGGGAGCGGTTAGAATACGTCTTTCCCGTAAAGTCCGTCTGATTTTCTCTTTTTCCTTCCTCATCGAAAACCCAGCCGGCGCCTTCCGGACCAAAACGTCCCACAAAACGATTTTCCTGCGTAGAATTCATCCATTCGCACATAACGAGCAGCTCTTCCGGATGCTCGCACGCCTTTGTAATTGTAAAAATATGCGGAGCAAGCTCTCCGGCAGGATCATTTTGCTGAATTACAGAGCCATACTCGCTTTCCGGAGGAAGCAAGTAGGTAAACTCTTCTCCAACCTCATCTCCGGTAACCACTGTAAACAATCCAGCCGCGTTCACAAAACCCAGCAGATCCGCAGTTCCCTTTGCCGTCCTGTCAACATATTCCTGAACCATCCCATCGGGATCCAACAGCCCTTCCGCATACAGCTTATTCAAATACTGCAGCATCGCATAAAATCTTTCGTCCGTTGGAACAAAAAGCACTTTTCCGTCTTCTACCATAACATATTGCTGCGCCCTGTTCGCCCCATCGTTGATCAATCCGAACATATTCATCCAGCTATATAAGCCGTCGTTATTATCCAACCCGAAGAAGGAATATGGAATTTCATCATTGGGATCGCCGTTCCCATTGGCGTCCTGCTCCTTAAAGGCTTTCAGCACCTCGTAGAGTTCATCCGTCGTCGTGGGAACATCCATCCCAACCCTTTCCAGCCAGGTCTTATTGATGGACCAGAAATATCTCGGATATACCCCGTTGATTCTTACCTGTGGTAAGGAATACAGCCTGCCGCCGACCGCTTCAGCCCTGGCCACAGAAGGCTCTTGGTTATACATAAAGTCATACATCCAAGGCGCATACTCCGGAAGCATATCTGTAATATCCAGGCATAGATCCGTAAAATTTTCAATATTATTGATCGGCCCGCAAATAACATCCGGCAGATCGCCTGAGGCGAACAGTACCGAAAGGCGCTCCTCCCAGCCCTGTGAAGATACCTCTTCCACCTCGATCTTAATTCCTGTCGCTTCCAATGCCTGCATCAGAATCTCTTTATCCTCTATGGTGCCGACATCATTCGGATCCTTTTCCCACAATATTTTATATGTATACGAGCCGTCCGAGAGCGGCAGTATAAAATCCCCTTCTTCATCATAAAACTTACTGGGCGACACCTCTCCTGTTTCTTCATTGCCGGAGGCCTCTTCTGTTTTCTCTGCCGCTCCGGAAGCGACATCGCCGCCAGTCTCTGTCTGCCCGCAGGCGCATAATCCTGCCCCCATGGATATTGCCAGGGCAATTCCGGCCATCTTTTTCATAAATCTTCTGTAATGCATGCTCTTCCCTCCTTATAACACATGATTTTCATAACGTTTATCTGCAGATGGCAAAGTATTCAGAATCGGCCTTCCACTTTCCCATCCTACATTCTGAACAAATTCCCTTTATCCCTTCACCGAGCCGATCAATACCCCTTTTTCAAAGTATTTCTGCAGGAATGGATATGCGCAGATAATCGGCACCGTTGCCACTACAATGACTCCGTATTTGATCATCTGGGATATTTCCATCATAAACCTTACCGCTTCGGCATCCATCTCGTCTGTCGTAGTCAGATTCTGCCCCTGTATAAGAATATCGCGCAATATCAGCTGCAACGGCTGCAGCCCGCTGTCCGTCGTATAAATCAATGCGTTAAAATAAGAATTCCATTGCCATACCGCGATATAGAGAATCATCACAGCTAAAATTGTTTTTGAAAGCGGCAGCACCACAGACAGGAAAAATTTTATGTTTCCACACCCATCCAAAAATGCGGCTTCCATCAATTCATCCGGAATATTGCCCATAAAAAATGTGCGCGTCACTATAATATTAGAAACCGTGATGCAGTTTAGAATAATTAATATCCAAGGCGTATTTACCAAATGAAGCTTGCTCACAATAATATATGTCGGGATCAGCCCTCCTTGGAAAAACATCAGAAAGGTCAAAAATTTCATGATGAAATTTCTCCCTACCAAATCCTTCCTAGATAATGCATAAGATGCCGGAATTGTCAGCGCCATGCCAAAAATGACGGAGCCAACCGTATAGAAAATCGTATTGCGGTAACCCATCCACAATCTCTTTTCGTCCATAATATATTCGTACACCGAAAAAGTAAGCTCCTTTGGCAGTAAGACAACCTTCCCTGCCATGACCTGTTCGGGCGCGCTGACCGACGCAATGACGACAAAATATAATGGGTATGCGCATATGGCCAACACAAAAACGGCAAATACAATAATGAATCCGTCAAAAATGCGATCTGCTCTCCTGTTCATTTTGCTCCTCCCTTTCCTTCTCGATCAGTTCTACGGTTTACCACAAAGAAGATTCCGTTGTTTTCTGGGCAATTTTATTCACCAACACCAGGATCAGGCAGTTGATCACATTATTAAACAGTCCAATAGCGGCGGCATAGCTATACTGCGTATTCAGCAGCCCCATCTTATACACATAAGTGCTGATAATTTCAGAAACGCCTAAATTTGTCGCGCTCTGCATCAGGAATGCTTTTTCAAAACCAACGTTCAAAATATTTCCCGATTCCATAATCAGCAATATAATCAACATCGGCACCACGTTAGGCATATCCACATGAATAACCCTCTGCAGCTTGTTCGCTCCGTCCATAATTGCCGCTTCATGCAGCTCTTCGCTGACTCCCGTAAGGCCCGCAATAAAAATAATCGCATTATAGCCCAAGTGTGACCAGACCTTCGTCCACGCATATAAATGAGGGAAATATTTGGGATCCCCCATAAAATCAATAGAAGTCCCCAAAATAAGATTTACAATCCCGTTTCCCGGCATAAGAAATACCTTCAGCATCCCAACCAGGACGACCATAGATATAAAATGCGGCATATATGAGACCGTCTGAACCAATCTGCTAAGCCGTTTGAACGGAAGATATTTCAACACGATCGCTAGCAGCAAGGCAAGCGGAAGAGAAATAACCAGGCAATACACACTTAATGTCAGCGTATTTTTCAGAAGCGTCCAAAAGGAATAGGATGTGACAAATTTCTCCACATATTTCAGTCCTGCCCAAGGACTTCCTGTAATTCCAAGGGCCGGCCTGAAATCGCGGAAGGCTATTTGCAGCCCGTAAATCGGAGCGACATTAAATATAATGAAATAAAGCAAGGTCGGGGCAAGAAATAAATACAGCCCTCGGTTCTTCCATATTTTATTCCATTGTTTTTTCCCCGGAATTCTTGTGTTTTCTATCCTTTTCATCCCCATCCTCCCCTCAGGTTTTTTGATAACCTGATTATAGAAAAACACAATCTTCTTTTTTATGGAAAAAACTACGATGTTTTTTGTTCATTTCTACTACTGTTTTGTTCTATGCAGGGAAGAAAAATACACACCCTGGTTCCTTCCCCGTAAAAACTTTCCACGGTCATGCCATATGGCTCCCCATATAATCGTTTGATCCGAAGACAGGAATTTGCAATCCCCACCCTCTTTACTTTTAGGCACACTTTTTCCAATTCTTCCTCGCTTGATAAAACCTTTTTCAGCTCCTTTAATGTTTCCGGCTCCATTCCCTTCCCATCATCCTGAATCATAATCTTCATTGTTGCGGGCGAATCCTGCATGCAACGGATCTCAATGTGTCCTTCCTCCTTCTCTTCCATACCATGAGACACTGCATTTTCTATCATCGGCTGAACCAGCATCTTAGGAAGACTGCAGGAAAGCAATGCCGCTTCCGTCTCTATGGAACTTTGAAATCTGCCGCCAAACCGGACATCCACGATATGCAAATAGTGCTTAACCGTCTCCAACTCTTCGCGAAGCGTAACCATCTCAGGCGCGCGCAAAGAATACCTGAAAATAGCGCTCATATCAACAGAAATATCCGCAATGGCAGGCACGTCATGAGCAATGGCCATCCCGCAGATACATTGCAGCGTATTCAATATAAAATGCGGATTAATTTGATTTTCCAAAATCCTAAGCTCATTTTCCTTTGATTCAATTTCTTTTTCATACAAATGCTGCTGCGTATAAAGCATTTGATAGGATATCCGGGTTTGATGATCCAGCATGTTGTTTATCATCTCTGCAATATATCCGATTTCATCCGTTCGCTGCAAGGTAATTCTTTTCTTTAGTCCTCCCGTCGTCACATATTCCATCTGGCCGTACAGATCCGATAACGGTTTGACAATTCCATTCGTATATATCCGAAATAATGCCAGAAACAATATCACTGCAATAAAGGCCATCAAGAAAAACATATATCTGAACTCTATATACCGATTCCGTATGGTTTCCTGATTAATCGTGCAGCCCACATACCATTCCGTCCCCAAAAGCTTCCGCTCATACCTTTCCTTTTGAGAAAAATCTGCCTCCTCTAATCCCCTGCTCTGATAGGTGGAAATAATATCCTCCCCCTTTTCATTGATAAGGGAAATACCGGATATTGTTTCCATTTCGCCTCCCTTAAGGATGTCCAGTACCATTCCCTTGTCCAAAATTACAACAAGGCAGCCTATTTGCTGCCCCCAATAAGAACGAGGCCGGGTTAGATACCGTACCGGCTGGACATAAATAATCGAAGGTTCTTCTTTTTCCATATCCCACAGCACATCAAATCCCGGCTCTCTTATCGTATTTTCAAACTCGTGTCTATGAAACTGAAGTGTTTGATGGATCTCAATATCGTTATTGTAATGATAAAATATTCTCCCATCCGCTCTATACAATGCCACATCCTGTATGTAATCGTTTCCTTTGACCAAAAAATAAATCGTATCTTTAAAATACAAATGCTCTTTATATAGCTCATAATCATCCGGCGGAAGCAAATAATTTTCAATATTCGTCCCGATTGCCAAAGAGTTCGATACTTCCTCAATCTTGGTAAATATATTTTGCAGCACGGTCGTCGTCTGATCTACGGAATTAAAAACATATTCTTCATTCTGTTTTGTAATGGTTTTGGATAAATGGAAAAAAAAGATCGATTGGAATACCATAAGAAGCAGGCCGACAAGAACAGATATCATCAAAAACTTACAGTATAAAGTATTTCTTTTTTTCAGCTCCTTCATTTTATCAATTCCTTCCCGACTGTCCCGGAACCGCCATATTGTTCCCTATACTTAGCCGGAGAGAGTCCATGATATTTTTTAAACACCTTATAAAAATAAACCGCATCCTCGTATCCGACCCTTTCCGCGACTTCTTCTACTGAAAAAAGAGCCGTCTTTATTAATTCCGCCGCATGTTCCATACGAATCCGTGTTAAATATTGCGAAAATGTCATTCCTGTCTTTTTTACAAATAGGCTGCTGCAGTAATTCGGCGAAAGAGCATATGCGCCTGCCAAATCTTTGATCAACAATTTATCCCGATAATGATTATTGATATAGACCAGCAATTTCTGAAAATGCAAGCCGTCAGCAGGCGTTTCCTTGGCCACGACAACGCTGTCTGATTCATCCGCACCCTTTAACTCCGCCTTCCTTCCCTTATTCCGAAGCCTGACCAATAGCTGCTTTAACATATTCTCCGCCATATCCCTCCCAATTGGCTTTACACAATAATCATATACGCCGTATCGGAGAGCTTCCTTGGCATACATGAACTCCTGATATGCGCTGATCAGCACCGCTTCCCCTTCATACCCCTGTTCGCGCAGACATTTCAGCAAAGCTAAGCCGGACATATTGGGAAGCCTGATATCTGTCATGACGACATCCGGTTCCTTCTCCAGGATGAGATCCAGCGCCTTATATCCGGAACTTGCCGTCCCCACCACTTCAAACATTAAATCTTCTCTTGAAAAGATTTTTTTCAAATATACCAACGCCCATTCCTCATCATCCACCAAAACGATTTTATACATCCCCATTCCCTCCCTTAATAATTTCAGACTATCATCCCCCTTTTTTACCGTCTAATGCTTTTTATTAATACCCTTATAAATTAGGGAAGCGACATAAAATGAACATAAGAAGTCCCGCAGAGCCGGAATTTTCTTACATTGTAAATTGAATTTCTTTTTTTTATAATATGGATAAATCGTTGATTCTCGTGTTTATCATTTCAAGAAAGAAGACAGGTTGAAAAATAAGTCCGATGACTTATTGTTTCACAACCGAACAAGTTCGGCGGCAATTTGTGCCGGAGCGTCACAAATTGCTTTTATCGCTACGCTCCGGAATGGAGATTGCTATGACGGATAAAGAATTATTATACATCAAAACAATCGTTGAAGAAAAAAGCCTAAATAAGGCGGCGCAGAAACTATTTCTTTCTCAGCCCGCCCTTTCTCATACGGTACAGCAAATAGAAGCCGTTCTCGGAGTCCCTTTATTCGACCGCACTCCCCATGGCCTGATTCCAACAAGGGCCGGTGAAAAATATTATCAACTGGCTATAGACATTTTGCGCCGATATAACCGTTTCATTTCTGAGCTTTCCATGCCTCAGCAAAGTTCCGGTTCCTTTCTGTTTGCGACGACTACTTCTTTGGCGGATTCTATTTTCTGCTCTATTTATCCTGCCTTTTTAAACAAACATCCCGATATCCGGGCTACAATTCATGAAGGGCCGCACTATCAGATGCTGTCTGCCTTAAAAGACGGCAGCGTGGATATGCTGATCCTTTATTCTGCCCTTGACGCCAAACTCACAGATTTTCAGTATCAGCTCATTCAGAAGGACTCCATCGTCGTAATTGCAAACCCTAAAATGCTCACCTTTCAAAGCGCACGTTTCAATGCGGCTTATAAATATCCTGTTATCGATCCTTCTGAGCTATGCCGTTACCCCTATATTAAAAATGCCAGCATTAATCCCACCTCTCAGTTAATTGACGCGGCGTTGGAAAGCAACGGAATCCATCTGAATTCTAATATTTATCTGCAGATCGGACGCACCTATACCGTTGCGCAACTGGCCTTCTCCACGGCTGGTTTTGGGTTCGCTCCTTCTCTGCAAACAAATATTTTGCCTGAAAATTGCAAATACATGCTTCCGGAAGGTTTTTTCCCTTCCTATGATTTGTATGCAATCATGCCTGCCAACTGTGCCCCGAATCCGGCTGAAAATATATTTATCAATTATGTGAAGGATTCTTTGAAGGGGTTTCGTTACAATTCAGCCGAGGCTGAATTGTAACGGCATTTACCCTATCCAGTCTCCAAATGCGATCTAATATAAAACGTGCGGCGCTTTTTGCGCCGCACGCTATCTTCTGCCTTTTATAAAAACAAATATCAATGTTTCTTCTTTACAGTCAGCCCTTTCAGAAAACGCTGCCCTTATCTACCGTCAGAATCCTTTTCTCAATCCTCATACCCGTTCGGGTTCTGCGACTGCCATCTCCAGGAATCCGCGCACATCTCTTTGATCCCGTATTCCGCCTTCCAGCCAAGCTCACGCTCCGCCTTGCTCGGATCCGCGTAGCAGGTTGCGATATCTCCGGGGCGGCGCGCCTGAATCACATAAGGAATCTTCACGCCTGTCGCTTCTTCAAAGTTCTTCACAATGTCGAGCACGCTGTAGCCCTTTCCGGTTCCCAGATTATAGATAGACAGCCCGGAATTGTCCTCGATCTTTTTCAGCGCCTTCACATGTCCCTTCGCCAGGTCCACCACATGGATGTAGTCCCGCACGCCGGTTCCGTCCGGCGTATCATAGTCGTTGCCGAATACGTTGAGCTGTTTCAGCTTTCCAACCGCAACCTGCGTAATATAGGGCATCAGGTTGTTCGGAATTCCGTTCGGGTTCTCCCCAATGGTTCCGCTCTTATGGGCCCCGATCGGATTGAAGTAGCGCAGAAGCACCACATTCCATTCCGGATCCGCCTTCTGCATATCGCTTAAAATCTGCTCCAGCATGGATTTCGTCCAGCCATAGGGATTGGTGCACTGGCCCTTCGGGCATTCCTCCGTGATGGGAATAACCGCAGGATCGCCGTAAACCGTAGCAGAGGAAGAAAAGATAATATTTTTCACTCCGTGTTTACGCATCACATCCACGAGAGTCAGGGTTCCTGCAATATTGTTCTCATAATATTCCCACGGCTTTGCAACGGACTCTCCCACCGCCTTTAATCCGGCGAAGTGGATGCAGGAATCGATTGTTTCTTTTTCAAAAATTTCATTCAGAGCTTCCCTGTCCAGGATATCCGCTTTATAAAAAGGAACCGATTTTCCAGTGATCTTTTCCACACGCTGAAGGGATTTTTCGCTGGCATTGCAGAGATTATCCACCACTACCACATCATATCCCGCATTCTGCAGTTCCACTACCGTGTGGCTGCCGATATATCCGGCGCCGCCTGTTACTAATATCGCCATGGTCTCCTCCTATCTGCTGCCGCTTGGGCCGCTTGGCTCCTACTGTGCGGCAGGCGGGCCGAACCGGTCTTACCGTCTTCCCGCTTCCGCTACTGCCATAAAACTTCCGGATATACCCCATCCGCTTTCAGCTTCGCGATGGACTCCATCACATAGGGCTTATCCTCTTTATAAGTCACTCCAAACCATTTATCCCGGGATGCAAGCACTTCTACGGTTGCCTTTCCCTGCTTCAGAAGCTTATCCACCTCAATGGGGAGGAAGCATTCCGCTTTCATGGGATTCTTCTCCACTTCGGAAGCGAAGAACCTATTCACTGCCTCCTCCAGCTCCTTCAGGATGCTTGCAGAGAAGCCCCACATATTCATGGACACCGGCGTATCCAATGCAAGGGGCACATAGGTTGCGCCATCGTCTTCCGTATAGGCAGCTCCTTCCGGGGTCTTAACGATCTTGGTGCGCTCCGCAATTTCCTTCAAAAAACCATTCTCATCCGTCACGCATACGCCGCGCGCCACAGAGCCATTATCCGTCAGCGTGTTCCCCAGTTCATATCCCACCATCGCATAACGATATTTTTCATCATCCTGATGGGTAGTCAGGAACTCATACAGGGTTGTAAAGGCGCTTCTTCCATAGTAATCATCCGCATTGATAACCGCAAACGATCCCTTCAGCACATCCTTGCAGCAAAGAATCGCATGTGCAGTCCCCCAGGGCTTCACCCTTCCTTCCGGAATCTGAAACCCTTCCGGCACCTTATCAAGCTCCTGGAACACATATTCCACTTCCATGTGCCTGCTGACCCGGTCTCCCACACATTCCCGGAAATCTTTTTCGTTTTCTTTCTTAATGATGAAAACAACCTTTTCAAATCCCGCCCTGTGCGCATCATACATGGAAAAATCAATGATCTTGTGTCCCTGTTCATCCACCGGGTCGATCTGCTTCAGACCGCCGTAGCGGCTTCCCATTCCCGCCGCCAGAATTACCAATACCGGTTTATCCATATTTTGCTCCCCTTCTGCGTGTTTTTCACGCGATAAGGGCTGTGAAGCGCATCTTACCAGAGAGTCGTTTCTTGTTGCGTAAAGTTTGCAGGCCTGCTTCACTCTGCCCTTTTATTTTATCTGGAATCCTGCACATCCGGCAACTGCTGTTTGTTGCATAGACTTGTCGAAATGTTAAATCAGGATTATCCATCTTTTTTATTATGCATAAAATTATAACATACTCCTCCCTATTGAAGCAAATATTATGCGGGATGAGAAGTTCTGGGTACTTCCTGCCCCTTTCCATGGAGAAGATGCCTTTGGATGGACGGGATTCTCTGCGGATGGGGTTCTCTGCACGCAGCATCAGGCTTCTTTCCGGGGCCGTCTAAAAACGCCAGTACTTTCGGGCCGTCTTTTGGCCCGTTATGTACTGCTGCGTTTTTGGCCGAGCGAGAGTGTGCCTCCGGAAAGAAGGCTGCAGCTGCGCGCAGGGCTTCCCGTCCGGCCAAAGGGCCTCTTCCCCATCCTATGAAAAATAACCGGTTACACTTATTCAGATGCTTATTATATATGAATCCCCCCGTTTTTGCAAGATGCGGTCCGCCAATCTGCTGGCTTCGCTCCTGGTTAATTTCTCCACATCCACCGCAAGTTCCACATGATGAAGCGCTGCCAGCCGGTAAATTCTCTCCTTCTGTGCCTTGCTGGCCGGGGATTCCCGCTTCACTTTATATATCAATGGCTTCGGCTCAAAATCCGCTTCGTTGTAGTAGGATGCGCGCAGGATTTCATAGAGGCGGCTGGCCGCCTGCGCATCCCCCAGCGCCCGATGCGCCGTATGCGTAATTCCAAAATGTTTGCACAAAAAACCGAGATTTCTGCTTTCCAGTTCCGGAAGAAACTTTCTCGCCAGCATCAAAGTGTCCACACCCAAAGCCTCAAAGGTGAGTCCGCAGTTTACCGCCGCTTTTTTCAAAAAAGAAAAGTCAAACAGCAGGCTGTGTCCCAGCAGCACATCCTTGCCCACAAATTCCAGAAAGCCAGGCAGCACTTCTTCTATACCTGGCGCGCCCTCTAGCTGTTCATCCGTAATTCCTGTCAGCTGCTTCGTACATTCCGAAAGCTTCCTTCCCGGATTCACCAGGCTGCTGTACTGCGCTGCGGGCTTTCCGTTTCTGACCCGCACCGCACCGATCTCAATGATTCTGTCATACTTGGGATACAGGCCGGTGGTCTCCAGATCCACGCTCGTGTAATCCGCCCCGTCCGTTCTTGCCTGTCCTCCGTTCATTTTGTTTCACCCGCCTTCTTCTGTCCCGCACGGCGCGAAGAGCGTCCGCAGCCGCAGGAAGGGCAGACCCCGGCCAGGAAGCATTCCTCACATTTTGGCCCGATCGCCTTGCAGAGCTGTCTTCCCAGCGTGATGATCTGCATATTATACAGGATCCAATGATCCTTTGGCAAAACCTTCATCAGTTCCCGTTCCACCTTCTCCGGATCGTCCTCCTTTGTAAAGCCCAGGCGCTTGGAAATCCGCTTCACATGGGTATCCACCACGATGCTCGGCTCATGATAAATGTTTCCGCGAATCACGTTGGCTGTCTTTCTTCCCACCCCTGCCAGGGAAGTCAGATCCTCAAGGGAACGCGGCACCTGCCCGCCGAATCTTTCCAGAATGGCCTTGGCACAGGCAATGATATTCTTCGCTTTATTATGGTAGAATCCTGTCGCATGGATATCCTGCTCCAGTTCCTCCTGAGCCGCCCCGGCAAAAGCTTCCAGGCTGGGATATTTTACAAACAGCGTCCGGGTGACGATGTTTACCCGCGCGTCCGTGCACTGCGCGCTCAGGATCGTTGCGATCAGCAGCTGCCATGCATTCTCATATTCCAGATAACAGATCGTATCCGTTCCATACTGTTCATCCAACAGGAGAAGCGTCTTTTTTACTCTCTCTTCTTTTGTCATGCCAACCTCCATCTTATACGCGAACCGTTATCCGCCGTCCGCCGCCTTTATAAGTCAAGCGGCACGATTCTCGCCTGCGCGTTCAAAGGGTTCCTTTCCTGATAATCGAACAGGAGCCACCATTCCCCTTCCTGCGCTCCCTCCAGCAGTTTCCCGTCCCAGACGGGCAGCGTAAAGCGTTCAATATGCGTCATGCGTTCCAGCTGCCTGGAATCACACCCCTGCTTTACATAATCAGCCAGAATATCCGGCCGTTCCAGTTCCGACTGGTAAAAGCGGATCCGCCTTTCCCTCTCTTCCTTCGTTCCGGCGAGCGGGAGCGCAAAGGCCGGACGGCTTTTCAGATTTTCCCTTAAATACATATCCAGCGTCAGCAGCTGCCGGTACAGCGATTCCCGTTCCGGATCTGTCTTGACAGCAAATGCGAACAAAACCTGATAGCGATAGGCGCGTGAAGGGCTTTTCAGCCAAAATCCCTGTTCCTTATAATATTCAGCCAGGCTGCGATACATCCCAAAAGCGGAAGGAAAATGCTTTTCCAATTCCGGAAGTGTATGGACGAACTGCGCGCTGTTATAATACAGCTCCACCATCTCTTCCACCTGCTTTAACAGGCATACCTCTTCAAAGGAAAGCCATTTGGTAAAAAGCACCTCATAAGGCGGTCTGTCCATATACGCGATGCCATACTTCTCCGCTTCTTCCTGCATCATGGAACCCTTCAGCACTTTCAAAAATCCCAGCTGAAGCTGGTGGGGCCTGCAGGCATACACATCGTCAAAGGAATGGCCGAAGCTCTCAAAATCCTCATAGGGAAGGCCCGCGATCAAATCCAGATGAATGTGGATATTCTCTCCTGCCAGCAGGCGTTCCACGTTTCTCTTCAGCCGTCCCCACTCCACCGGGCGCCGTATCGCGTCAAGGGTCTGCACATTCGTGGACTGGACGCCCACTTCCAGCTGAATCAGGCCCGGCCGCATTCTTCCCAAAAGTTCCAGTTCTTCCTCCGTCAGAATGTCTCCTGCGATTTCAAAGTGGAAATTGGTCTTTCCGTTATCATGTTCCAGAATGTGGCGCCAGATCTCCATGGCATGCCCGTGGTTGCAGTTGAAGGTTCGATCCACGAATTTCACCTGAGGAACTTCTTTGTCCAGAAAAAACTGCAGTTCCTTCTTTACCAGCTCCAGATCCCGAAAACGCACCGTCTTATCAATGGAAGACAGGCAGTAGCTGCAGCGATAGGGGCATCCTCTTGAGGACTCATAATACAGGATACGGTCTTCAAACGCCTCCAGGCCGTCCGTTTCGTAGAAAAAAGGCAGACGGCTGATATCCGTAAGCTGTCTGGGGCCGGTCCGCAGAATATCTTCTCCCGCCTGTTTCTCCCTGCGGCAGATCAGGCCCGGGATCTGTTCCAGACAGACAGGCGCTCCGTCTCCCTCCATCCGTGCCAGGTACATCCCCATCAGGTCAAAAAAGGTCTCCTCTCCTTCTCCTGCCATGATGCCCGTAACAGACGGATACCGATTCAGGATCTCTTCCGGATCATAGGACACCTCCGGCCCGCCCAGCCAGATATCCATCTTAGGAAGAATTTTGGCCAGTTCCACGATCAGCTCCCGCACCTCTGCCCAATTCCAGATATAGCAGGAAAATCCAACCGCATCCGGCCTGCGCGCACAGATATCGGCCAGAATCTGGTCAAACGGCTGGTTGATGGTATATTCTGCCAGTTCAATATGCCTTTCCCACTCCGGTTTCCGCATACAGCTGTAGGCGCGCAGGCTGCGGATGGCCGGATTGGAATGGATATATTTCGCGTTTACGGCAACTAATAAAAATTTCATCGTTTCGTCCCCATCCCGGTTCTGTCCTCTTTGCAGCAAAAGGCGGGAAAAAGTCTTCTCGCTTCTCCCCGCCTGCTTTTTGACCGCCGTTCGGCCAAGTCCAAACGGCTGACGCTTTGTTTCTATTCCTGATTCAAATATGCTAGGAACCGGTCAAAGGCTTTCCGGCCCTCCTCCGTTCTCTTGTATACGCCTGCGTCCTCGAGCACCTCCATGAATACCTGGCCAATCTCCTTCTGAATGATTTCATGAATAGTATCCGCATTCACTGTATCATATTTAGGAAGGAACTCCTCCACCCAATCCGCATGCTTGCCAAGGATCTCGTCCTTATGGATATCCGCGCCGTCCAGAATCGCTTTTTCCAGCTGCGCCATCTCCCCGTCCAGCCTGGAAGGAAGCACCGCCAATCCCATCACTTCGATCAGGCCGATGTTTTCCTTCTTGATATGGTGCAGCTTCGCATGGGGATGATAGACGCCCAGGGGATGTTCCGGCGTGGTGATATTGTTGCGCAGCACCAGATCCAGCTCATAGTTCTCTCCCCGTTTTCTGGCAATGGGAGTGATCGTATTATGCGGCTCCCCGTCCGTCTCAGCAAGGATAAAGGCCGCTTCATCCGTATATCCGCGCCATTTTTCAAGGATCACATCCGCCAGGGCGATGAGGCGGTCGCTGTCCGGGCCATTCAGACGGATGACGGACATGGGCCAGCAGACCACGCCGGCTTTTACATCCTCAAATCCTTTCACCGTGAAGTCCCTGTCAATTCCTGCCTTCGCCATGGGGAATTCATAATGTCCTCCCTGGAAATGGTCGTGACTTAAGATAGAGCCTCCCACGATCGGCAGATCCGCATTGGAGCCCAGCATATAATGCGGGAATAATTTGACGAAATCAAACAGCTTCACAAAGGTATCATGTTCAATCTTCATCGGAATATGTCTGGAATTGAACACAATGCAATGTTCATTATAATATACATAAGGCGAGTACTGGAATCCCCATTCCCCACCGTTTATTGTGATGGGAATGATCCTATGGTTCTGTCTGGCCGGATGGTTCACCCTTCCGGCATACCCTTCGTTTTCCATGCACAACTGGCATTTAGGATAGCCGCTCTGTTTTGCGGTCTTCGCCGCAGCGATCGCCTTGGGATCTTTCTCCGGCTTGGACAGATTGATCGTGATATCCAGATCCCCGTATTTGGTATGCGCCACCCATTTCTGATCCTTGCAGACCCGATAGCGGCGTATATAGTCCGTATCCTGGCTGAATTTATAAAAATATTCTGTAGCCGCCTCCGGGGATATTTCATAACGCTCCCGGAACTTCCGGATGATCTCGCTGGGGCGCGCCACCAGAACGCTCATGATCTTGGTGTCAAACAGATCACGGTATACCACGCTGTCATCTTCCAGCAACCCTTCCTTTGCGGCGTAGTCAAGCATGTCTTTCAGAATCCCTTCCAGCTTTCCCACAAGAACGGGTTCTTCTTCCTTCGACGCCGTAATGGGCGTATCCGCATCTTCCAGCTCATCCAGCCCGAACAGCTCCAGGAGGCGGTTCGCCGTATAAATTGTATCCTCCGGCTCCACCAATCCCGTAGCCAGTCCATATCTCACCAATTCTCTAATACTGCTCTGAATCATATCAATCTCCATTCTTACAGCACACAAGGGCCGTCACCGATCTCAACCGCATAGAAATCGGCCGCATAGCCGATCTTCTTCAGATAAGCCTCTCCCACCTGTTCGATAAAGCGGTCGATTGCATCCGTCCGGACTATGCTCACCGTACATCCGCCAAATCCTGCGCCCGTCATACGGGAACCGATCACGCCGTCCACCTTCCAGGCCTCTTCCACCAGCGTATCCAGTTCAATGCCGGTCACCTCATAATCATCCCGGAGGGATACATGGGAATCATTCATGAGCTGGCCGAACAGGGTGATATCATTCGCCTTCAGGGCAGCGACCGCCTTGATCGTGCGCTGATTCTCATAAACCGCATGTTTTGCGCGCTTTCTGCGCACATCGTCTTTGATGGCACTCTTGTACTGTTCAAACTGCTCTTCTGTCAGATCTCCCAGCGCCTTGATGCCGATCACTTCCTGAAGCTCTGCAAGGGCTGTCTCGCATTCGCTCCTTCTCTCATTGTATTTGGAATCACCCAGACCGCGCTTCTTATTGCTGCAAGCGATGACAATCTTTGCTCCTTCCAGATGGATGGGCGCATATTCATAGCTCAGATCTGCGGTATCCAAAAAGATCGCATGATCCTTCTTGCCCATGGCAATGGCGAACTGATCCATGATTCCGCAGTTGACGCCATTGAAATTGTTCTCGGAATACTGTCCGATCAGGGCCAGATCCTGGTTCGTCACATCAAAGCCGAACATGTCCCTCAGAATGAAGCCGGTCAGCACTTCCAAAGATGCGGAAGAAGACAGGCCGGAACCATTGGGAATGTTGCCGTAAAGCAACAGATCCATTCCACAGGGGATCTGAAAACCTCTTTCTCCAAACGCCCACATCACGCCCTTGGGATAATTGGTCCAATCCGCCTCCTTCTCAGGCTTCAGGCCGTCCAGGCTGCTCTCCAGCACGCCCAGATGCGCAAAGTTCATGGAATAAAACCGGAGCTTCCGATCCTCCCTCTTTCTCGCCACACCATAGGTTCCGATGGTCAGCGCGCAGGGAAACACATGTCCTCCGTTATAATCCGTATGTTCTCCGATCAGATTCACTCTGCCCGGGGCAAAATAGGTCTTTACGCCCTGCGTATCCCCGAAAATTTCTTCAAATTTCTGTAAAATTTTCTCCTTCATATCCCTTCTCCTTTTCGTGATTGACGTGATGCCTTATGCGCATTTGCCGTGCAACCGCTTTCAACTGAATTTATCATATACCAAAAGAAAGAGCCCGGCAAGCAAAGATTGTTCTATCTGCCTGTCAAAATGTTAACTTTCTTTCCCTCCAGCCGAATGGGAAGGCTCACCGTCCTGCAAAAAAAGACTAGTTTTCCTGCCTTCTTTCTATCCTGCTGATAAAGTCCTCCACCTGCCGCAGATCTTCCTTGTTTCTCCTGTTCTCCTCCTTCTGCATCCTCCTTCGGTATGCGGAAGGGGACATGCCCTTCATCTGCCGGAAAGCCTTGGCAAATACGATCGGATCGTTATACCCGCAGGAAAGCGCGATGCTCTCCACCGGAAGCAGGGTTGCTGTTAAAAGTTCCGACGCCTTGGTGAGACGGTAAGCGGCCAGAAACTGCTGCGGAGACATGCCCATGAACTGTTCAAATAATGTATACAGATAGCTGCGGTTTATGCACACATAATCCGCCACATCCGTCACTTTCACCGGGTTGGAATAATTGCGCCGGATGAATTCCACCGCCCGTTTCACATGCTGGTTGGCCCGGTCCTCCTGGGCTTCCGGCGCAGGGCGCGCGCTCTGCGCGATCAGGGAAAGGAAAATCTGCAGCTGTCCGTTTCTTCTCAGCTCATTGGCCAGTCCAAATGTATTGTGCTCCATCATATCCCGCACGCAGCCATACAGTTCTTCCGACCGTTCCGACTGGAAGACCGGCTGGTTCACCGACAGCCCCATGAAGGATACGAAAGGCTCCGCGCCGCTTCCGGAGAATCCCACCCACACATAGGTCCAGGGTTCCTTCTCATCCGCCTGATAGAACGCCAGTTCCCCTGGAATAATTAAAAACCCGCTGCCAGCCTCCAGCGGGTATTTCCTTCCTCCCATCCTGAACACGCCTTTGCCGCTCAGAACATAGTGGATCATATAATGCGGCTTCAGCGCGGGGCCAAAACTGTGCAGCGGCTCCGTTTTGGAGCAGCCGCAGCAGTTCACCTCGAGCGAGCCGGTCTGTTCATTTACAAATTCCAGCTTATATGCTTTTTCCATACTTCCTTTGGAATCAATTTATCCTCTATGCGAAAATTTTTCCGTCCAAATCCTTCTGTACCTGAACCAGATTATCCCGGATGGAAAGCTTCTGAGGGCAAAGTGTCTCACACTTGCCGCACTTGATGCAGTTCTTCGCCTTCGCTTCGTCCTTCATGTCCCTTTCCCATGCGTTCTTCACATGGCTGTAAGTACGGTACATATGGTAATTATTCCATACCTTAAAGTTTCCGGGAATGTCCACGCCTGCAGGACAAGGCATGCAGTATCTGCATCCTGTACATCCATTCTGCACTCTGGAACGCAGTTCCTTCACGATATCCTCGATTTCAGCGCTCTCCTTCTCGTTAAGCGGCTGGAAATCACCGAATGTTTTCAGGTTATCCTCAAGCTGCCCCATGCTGGACATACCGCTCAGAACCACCTTCACATTGGGATGGCTTCCCACCCAGCGGAGCGCATACGATGCGATGCTGCGCTCCGGATCCATCTTGGCAAAACGCGCGTTGATATCCTCTGAGAAGCCTGCCAGGCTGCCGCCTTTCACCGGCTCCATGATGACCAGCGGAACGCCCAGGCTCTCAGCCAGCGCATATCCCTTATCACCTGCCTGCTCCTTAGTATCCATATAGTTATACTGAATCTGGCAGAAATCCCAGTCACGATAGCGCAGGATCTCTTCAAACACTTCATAATCATCATGGAAGGAGAAGCCGTAATTCCGAATCTTGCCTTCCTCCTTCAGCTTCGCGCAGTAATCCACCACGCCCAGTTCCTTCATATGATCCCATCTGTCCTTGCTCAGCGCATGCAGCAGGTAGAAGTCTATGTAATCCGTCTGCAGCCTTTCCAGCTGCTCTTTAAAGATCCGTTCCGCATCCTCGATGCTGTTCACCGCCCAAAGAGGAAGCTTTGTCGCCAAATAAAAAGAAGAACGATCATACTTCTTAAGCACTTTCCCGACGAATGGCTCGCTCTCCCCGTTATGATACGGATAAGCGGTGTCGATATAATTCACGCCGGAAGCAATCGCCTTATCAAGCATCCGCTCCGCTTCCGCTTCATCTATCTTCCCATCCGGCAGCGTCGGAAAACGCATGCATCCAAATCCCAAAAGAGATGTCTCAACCCCCAGTTTCTCCATCTTCCTTTTTTCCATTTCGCCATACTCCCTTCATTTACTGATTCTCATTAAAAACATCCGTATTTATTATAAACCTTTCCTTTTCCATTTTCTATAGTTTTCTTGAAGAGATCATGCTATGATATAGTTACTGCTCACGGATGGGAGAGATGCCCATTGGCCGGAGGGGAGGTCTGGTGCGCAGCCGGTATCTTCTTTCCGGGGGCCGTCTAAAAACGTCAGTACTTACGGGCCGTCTTTTGGCCCGTTATGTACTGCTA
>OGPH01000659.1_pt1 | contig 34041 bp, 30 predicted proteins | sample 1552891 | NCBI WGS metagenome assembly OGPH01 (sample SAMEA2580272, study PRJEB22360) | human gut metagenome | biome: human gut; feature: human-associated habitat; material: faeces | place: Denmark | collected 2008/2010 | reverse complement strand
TTAACCTTTGCGGAGTTGGAGGTTCGTGTGAAAACTGTGGATATGCTTCAAAAGGGCGGCATGATCGACCGGCTGGAAGAACGTCTGAAACGGACGGAAAAGGAGGTGGATGCTCGTGGCGAAACGGAAATCGGCTAATTTAGACGCGCCCATATGGTTTGATGGCACAAATATCAATGAGGCGCTGTTCTGTGATGAATTTCTGAGCAGCAGGAAAATCATCTTTGCCAATGGCGCTTTCTTCACGCCGGATGGCAGGGTGATCGACGATCTGCCGCTTCGTGGCGAAATCTATGAGAAACTGAAATGCTGCGCCGTGAACAATATTCCCCGCAAAATCACCAACATTCTGGAAGTGATGAAGCTGGCAGCTCATGTGGAGGACTTTGCACCGGAAGCAGATAGAATCCATCTGGCAAACGGCACTTTGAAGCTGGACGGCAGCTTCACCGAGGGCAGACCGAATATTGTGCGGAGCAGACTGCCGGTGGCATATCGCCCTGACGCACCGGCTCCCGTCCGGTGGCTTTCTTTTCTGGATGGGCTTCTCTATACAGAGGACATTCCAACCTTGCAGGAGTTTATTGGCTATTGCCTGATTCCCAGCAACAAGGGACAGCGCATGATGGTGATTAAGGGAAGCGGCGGCGAAGGAAAATCGCAGATCGGTGCTGTGCTGGGTGCGCTTCTCGGCAGCAACATAAAGGACGGCAGTATCGGGAAGATTTCCGAAAATCGGTTTGCCCGTGCCGATCTGGAACACATTCTGCTGTGCGTGGATGACGATATGCGGATGGAGGCGCTGCGGCAGACCAACTATGTGAAGTCCATCGTGACCGCCCAAGGTAAGATGGATCTGGAACGTAAAGGCAAGCAGAGTTATCAAGGCTGGATGTTCGCCCGCCTGTTGGCATTCTCCAACGGCGACCTGCAAGCACTCTATGACCGAAGCGACGGATTTTACCGCAGACAGCTTGTGCTGACCACCAAGGAAAAGCCTGTTGGACGGGTGGATGACCCTGACCTTGCCGAAAAGATGAAGGCAGAGGCCGAGGGCATTTTCCTTTGGGCGTTTGAGGGCTTGCGGCGGCTTGTCGCTAATAACTTCAAGTTCACGGAAAGCCAGCGCACACGGGATAACCGGGAGGCAGTCAAGCGGGATAACAACAACGTCTTTGATTTTCTGGAATCGGAGGGCTATATCCGGCTGAAAGCAGACTGCACCATCAGTTCCAAGGAATTGTACGAGATTTACCGGATGTGGTGTGAGGAAAACAATCTGACGCCGCTAAAGCGCCGCAGCTTCAGTGACAGCGTGATTGCTAGTCAGAGCAAGTACAATCTGGAATACTGCAACAAGATCACCAACGCTGCCGGACGGCGCGTATGGGGCTTTTTCGGTATTGAGGCGATTGCAAAACCCAATATAAACGGGTTTTCTGATGCCTCAGAGCGTACGTACGTACCGGAGGACTGGCGATGAATTTTCCCGCCACCGCTCCATGTACGTATGTACGCTTTGTTTTTTCCAAAACGCCGCTATATGGAAAAACTGCCGAGTTTACCGCTGTATTTTGGAGCGAGAAATCAAGCCAAGTGAAATTCGCAAACTATTTGACTGTTGGCAGAAATGGTTTCACGGAATCGCGCTTCTCGGAACAGGAACGCAGATGTGCTGAAACGTGTGGAATCACACGGTTTAGCGCAAAGCCACACGGAGCAGAAAAGTCGATAGGTGTCACCTGTGAACAGGACATCATAACGGCGATTCTGAGCGGATTTGACGACAATAGAATTTTTCACGATATAGCGAAGCGGATGCGTTGGAGAGCGTACCTGCTTCGCTGCTTCATGATCTGAATTTTGGAGGGATTTTGAATATGAATGTACGCAACGAAATCAAGGCGCAGATCGTCCGCGCCGGTTTTACCATGCAGGAGGTTGTTGACCGGCTCCACGACGAACACGATTGGAGCGACAGTGTTTCCAATCTGTCCGCAAAATTGCAGCGGGAGAGCATCCGCTACAAGGAGGTCGTGGAGCTGGCCGACGTGCTGGACTGTGACATCGTGTGGGTGAAGCGAGGGCAGCGCCGATGAAAGCACAGTACGCCATTCTCCGCTTCGCCAAATATAAGGGGCCGGAAATCGGGCATATTGAGTCCCACAACGAACGCACCAAGGAGAAATACGCCAGCAATCCCGACGTGGACACGTCCCGCAGCCACCTCAATTTTCATCTGGTATCACCGGAGCGCAAGTACCGAGCAGAAGCGGAAAAGCAGATCGCGGAAGCTGGCTGTCGCACGCGGTCGGACAGCGTGCGCGTGGTGGAGGCTCTGGTGACGGCCAGCCAGGAGTTCTTCAAGGGCAAAAAGAAGGCTGAAATCAAAGCCTATTTTCAGGAGGCGCTGGACTTTATCCGGGAACACCAAGACCCGAAAACCATTATATCTGCTGTGGTGCATATGGACGAGAAAACGCCTCATATGCACCTTTCTTTTGTCCCACTGACAGAGGACGGGAGGCTCTGTGCCAAGGAAATCGTAGGCAATAAGAAGAAGCTGACACAGTGGCAGGACAGGTTTTGGGAGCATATGGTCAAAATATACCCCGATTTGGAGCGCGGCGAGAGTGCCAGTGAAACCGGACGCGACCATATCCCACCGCGGGTATTCAAGGAAATGACTCGCCTGACCAAGCAGAAGGCCAAGCTGGAAGAATTGCTTTCAGGCGTCAATGCGTTCAATGCCAAAGGAAAAGCAGCAGAAATCGGCGCTTTTTTGGACAAGTATGTTCCTGCTGTGGAGCAGATGCACACGACACTGAAAAAGTACAATACGGCGTTCACGGTCACGACTGCCGAAAATAAAAAGCTGAAAAAGAAAACGGAGCAGTTGGAGCAGTCGCTGGACAAAGCCACGCAGGGAAGCACCTTGAAAAAGCTGGCTGACGCCAAGCTGCATCGGGATTATGAGGATGCCGTCGCCGTACTGGATCGTATTCCGAAGGAAGTGCTGGCGGCATATACGCACAGAACGGAGAAAGAGAGGGAGACTGCCTATGGTAGATGAATGGAGCGGCTTCGCCGCTTTGCTGGCAAATTTGATTGAAAAGTATGCCGTGGTTCTGAATCTTGATGCGCTGCCCGATCTCGTCATAGAGGAAGCCGTGCCTGAAAAAGATGGTGCTGATAAGAATATTCACGAAAACGATATTGAACCCGTGAAAGCAGCATGATATAATTGTCATGAAATAAGTGTCCAAACCGCCATTGCAGGAGCAAAATCTCCTGCAATGGCAGAAAACGAGGTGAAGTGACAATGGATCGCTGGGAGAATGAGCAGAACAATTCCAAAATGATGATTTATACCACAGAGGATGGCTTGACAAAGATTGAAACGGCCTTCGATGGAGATACCGTTTGGCTTTCCATTGATCAGATGGCAGAGCTGTTTCAGCGTGATAGAAGTGTGATTGGCAAGCACGTGCGAAACATTTTCAAAGAGGGAGAACTTCAAAAGGAAGCAGTGTGGGCAAAATTTGCCCACACTGCCGCCGACGGAAAAGTGTATGATGTCGATTATTATAATCTTGATGTTATCATTTCTGTCGGCTACCGTGTGAAGTCTCAGCGCGGCGTGCAGTTTCGTATTTGGGCAACGGGAATTTTGAAGGAGTATATGCGAAAAGGCTTTGCTCTGGATGATGAGCGCCTGAAAAATCTGGGTGGCGGCGGATACTTTAAGGAGTTGCTGGAGCGTATCCGCGATATCCGCGCTTCCGAAAAGGTGTTTTACCGTCAGGTGCTTGAAATCTACGCGACCAGTATTGACTATGATCCCAAGGCGGAAATCTCCATTCAGTTTTTCAAGAAAGTCCAAAATAAGATTCATTATGCCATTCATGGACAAACCGCGGCGGAGGTCATTTACACACGCGCCGATGCGGAGAAAGAATTTATGGGCTTGACCACCTTTGCAGGCAGTCAGCCCACGCTGAAAGAGGCAGTAGTTGCCAAGAACTATCTGAACGAGAAAGAGCTTCGTGCTATGGGGCAGCTTGTGTCCGGATATCTGGATTTTGCGGAACGACAGGCGGAGCGGGAGCAGGCAATGACCATGCAGGACTGGTCGGAGCATCTTGATCGGATTCTGACCATGAGCGGAGAGCAGCTGCTGGTTGGCAACGGAAGCGTCAGCCATAAGCAGGCTATCGACAAGGCAACCGGCGAGTATAGAAAATACAAAGCCCGTACACTCAGTGAAGTTGAGCGCGATTATCTGGATTCCATCAAGCTGTTGGAGCAGAAAACAGATAAAAAGTAGGCTGAGGCGGAGAAGATATGATGAAAAAAGAAAAGGTAAAAGTCTATATCTATACTCGCGTGTCCACTGCCATGCAGATTGACGGATACTCTCTGGATGCACAGAAATCCAGAATGAAAGCCTATGCCGAGTTCAATGACTATGAGATTGTGGGAGAATACGAGGATGCCGGTAAATCCGGCAAGTCCATTGAAGGGCGTGTAGAATTTAACCGCATGATGGAGGATATCAAGTCCGGTAAAGACGGCGTGTCCTATGTGCTGGTGTTCAAACTCTCCCGTTTCGGCAGAAATGCGGCAGATGTGCTGTCCACCTTGCAGGTTATGCAGGACTTTGGCGTCAATCTGATTTGCGTGGAGGATGGGATCGATTCCTCCAAGGACGCCGGGAAGCTGATGATCTCCGTTCTCTCTGCTGTGGCTGAAATCGAGCGTGAGAATATCCGTGTGCAGACAATGGAGGGCAGAATCCAGAAAGCCCGTGAAGGAAAATGGAATGGCGGCTTTGCGCCTTATGGCTACAAGCTGGAAAAGGGACAACTTTTCATCAATGAGGAAGAAGCAGCGGCAATCCGCGTGATTTTTGACCAGTATGTGCATACGGATACCGGCGCAAACGGCCTTGCAAAATACCTTGCAACCCACGGGATTCACAAAATTCAAAGACAAAACGGAAAAAATCCCTTATTCAATGCGGCGCTGATCCGCAGGATTCTGAAAAATCCGGTATACTGCGGGAAAATCGCCTATGGCAGACGTCGAACGGAGAAGGTGCATGGCACCCGAAATGATTACCGGCTGGTAGAACAGGACGATTATCTGCTGGTAGATGGTCTGCATGAGGGAATTGTCTCCGAAGAACTATGGCACGAGGCGCAGGTCAAGCTGCTGGCACAAGCGGAGAAATACGAACACGTCAACAGGGGCAAGGACACCAAAATTCATCTGCTGTCCGGTATTGTAAAATGTCCGGTCTGCGGCGTGGGAATGTACGGAAACAAAAGCATCAAGCATAAGGCGGATGGCTCAAAATACAAGGATTTTTATTACTATGGCTGTAAGCACCGTGCGATGACGCGCGGGCATAAATGCAACTTCAAGAAGCAGATCAATGAAGAACTGCTGGACAGCGCCGTTACTGAGGTTATCGTAAAACTGGTAAGCAATCCGAAGTTCGCTGCCATGATGCAGGAAAAAATCAGCATGAAGGTGGATACCTCTGCCATTGAGCAGGAGATTGCGGCGCATGAAAAGCAGCTTCGCCAGAGCTACTCCGTAAAGGCTCGGCTGATGGATGAGATTGATTCCCTCGACCCGGACGATAAGCATTACATCAAACGCAAAGCAGACCTTGATGACCGACTTTACAAGATGTATGATAAGATCGAAGACACGGAAAACCAGCTCGTTGCCGCCAGAGCAAAGAAGATGGCGATTGAGGCGGAAAAGCTGACAGGCGACAACATCTACAAGGTGCTGATTTACTTTGATAAGCTCTATTCCGTCATGGACGATCAGGAAAAGCGGCAGCTCATGGAATCGCTGCTTTCCGAAGTCCAGATCTATGAGGAACGTCAGCCCAACGGTCAGTGGCTCAAGTCCATCAAATTCAAACTCCCGATTATTACGGAAGATATGAGCTTGAGTTTGGACAACGATACACATATTGAGACGGTTGTCTTGCTTTCCAAGGGTGAGGTCGACTCGAAAAGGATTCGGGTTGAGTTCTCTTTGGAAGATATGGATATGTCCGAATTTCAGGATGGGGCAACCTACACCCAGATCAAAGACTATGTGCTGGAGCATAGCGGGTTAAAGGTATCCAACCTATATATCTCACAAATTAAGCGAAAATGTGGGATTGAAGTTGGCAAAAATTACAATCTGCCGAAGTCCGAGGATTCCAGACAGCCACAGTGCCCGCCGGAAAAAGAGAAAGCAATCCGAGAAGCTATGAAATATTTTGGGATGATCTAACATCCAGCAAAATGGAGGTTTCTTATGGACAGATTGATTTCTTGTGAGTTCAACATGGATAATGCCTGTGTGGAGCTGAAATTTTTAGATGGCAGCATGATTGCTATTGATACCATCGCAGTGGAGAATGAGGTTACTGACAATATGTACCAGCGATCCGAATTGGACTGGCTGATTTACAATAAGCCGCTGGAATATGTACAGCTCGTGCTTGGCGGTGATTTGGAACAGTATGTTCAAGGCACGCCGGAACATCGGTTGATGGATTAACTGAATAACATAGTACAGCCCACCGGTCAGCAATGATCAGTGGGCTGTGTTTCGTTGTTGGCTAATGAGTTATTTCCATAAATTGCTGATAAGTAAGAATGTTGTCCTCACCTACCAAAGTTATCAAAAATGCTCTGAATGCGGTTTCTATTGGGACAGTGACAAAAAGGAACAGCCGCTTTTTAGGTCTTGAGCAACAGACATAGAAAAGATTTCGGTTTCGTTCATACGATGCCTCTTTACCCTTAGGAATAGAAGAGTGCCCTGTTATCATAGGTGCATAGGTTTCAAATTGGTACTGATTCCATCCCTTACTGATAACAAAAACAACGTTATCGTATTCTTCACCTTTTACGCCATGTTCTGTTGAAAACTGTGCATCTGGATATAGGAAATCCCTAACAGCAATAAATTGTGCATAATCCAGTTGCAAAAACTGTTGGATTGTAGCCTTCGACGCATACATTTTTTCCGGAGAATCCTTATAAAGTCGGTACCATCCATCCACTTTGGGTGGAATGGGTATCAATTGACTATGAACAATCGTCTCCAAAACATCGATAGCTTTTTGGGTGCGAACTTCAGCCAACTGGTCATGCAGATTTTTCCATTTGATCTTTTCGGATTTTTTGGTTATTGGGTACCGCTTAATTCCGAGCGTGTCAAAAAGTAATTGGGTATTCGAGGTATCAAGCGCTTGGTATATCGGTTCAACCGTATCAGCAAAGAAAATAAGAAAAGGATCTTCTTTATCACGCAACCCATCGTCAAGTATGTCCAAAAGTTGCTCGTAGCCTTGTTGGGACGCAAGGACTTTGTGCGTAATCATCAGCACTTTAAGGCCTTCGTCAGCAGGTGTGCTCTGTTCAATTTTTTCTCTGATATTGTTAAGCCTTGATCTCAATTCGTCCGCCGGTAATTCATTTTTGAAATTACGGTCTGTGCGACGAACGCCAGAAAAGTCATCACATGTAATTACTAAAACTTCGCCGTCAAATCCATCAATCGCTGATTTTTGCGGCAACTCAGGGCGAATATCATTCAGAAGTTGAACAATCCTTGGTGCAGATCTGAAATTTGATCCCTTTTTTATTACCTCGATTTTATCGTGTTCAATTTCTCCACAGGCTTTGTTTGCTTGATAGATGGTCTGCCAAGCGTCACCGAAAAAGCCGAACTGAGGACCAATATCTTTTGCTATAAAAAACTCAACAAAGCGATCAATAATAGGCTTATAGGAGTCCTGATATTCATCGATCAGTATCAAAGGGTATTTATCTGCAAATACACGGCGAAACTTAGCATTATCCAGTAGCAAGCAGAATAGTTTTAGAACGTCGTCGTGATACAGGTACTGAATACCATTTTCCTTGTATCGGTGTCCCAAAGTATACGCAACTTCTGTAACTTTATAAAAATCGTCCTCATCTGGAAGAAAATCGGAATTCGCTGTGACAGCATCAATCAAAACGCTCTGATACTGCTTGATGGCATTCCAAGCAAAAGAATGGATTGTGGAAGGAATAATAAATGAATCTTTTGAAAGTCGCTCTGCAATCACATCTACTGCCGCATTTGTATAGGTAATACAGACTACATTTTGTTTTTTTCGGCTGTAATCAGACCATTTATTTGCCTGTATCCATTCAATAGTCCGATTCAGAGAGTAAGTCTTGCCAGAGCCTGCACCTGCTTCGACACGAAAACTGCGTCTGGATTTAAGCGTTTCAACAATCTTCTCGTCAACCTTATCAGCCTCAGCTTTTGCAAGGTTGTAGTTTGTACCGGTATACTCTCCGTCCATGAACTGGCACCTCCTTACTCCAGAACCCTTTGGTCATTCAACCATTTTAATCCGGACTTTATGTAATCAGGAATACAATAGTCGGAGCATTTGTATATCAAATCGAGCGCAAAATCTGTTTTGCTTTTGCCTGTGAATTCAAGTTTCTTCTCGCTTGTTCTCTTACCTAAATTATAATGCTTTCGATTGACATTACGAATTGCCTCTTCCAGAGAGTGTCCACATAATCCATTTTCGTTAGTTTGGAACTCGATATGGCATTTTCCTTTGGTTTTGTCATCTGATGTCATCGCAATGATATCCGAAAGGGCAATTTTTGAAGTATCATCGTCAGGAAGGCCTTTATTTCTACGAACCCACCATTTTATAGTTTCGTTTGATGTTGTTTCTCCCTGGCTAACCACTACCGACTTTTTTACGATCTTTCCGCCTTTCCCTTTTCGATCCGCTACTGAATCCAGATCAGTAAGAATTAGACATGGCGCTCCTAAAAAATCGATAAAAGGAATAAACTTGTGTGCATAGGCTCCACCGATTTCAATTACCGCATAGTACTGTGCAGATAATGGATACTTGCAGGCACCAAATATTCCGGAAGATTCACATTTCCCAATCATGTCTGGTAACAGCAAACGCTCAGATGCACCTTCAACGAAAATTGCTTTATCTGCGAAGAACAGATCGCATCTCGTCAAAGTCAAATACTTCCGGATAAAATCCACATTATCGGGGTTAGCTTCTGCAAAGGTATTCAAGTTTTTATAAATAACACCGGTATTAGACTTTTGCGCATACCGAACTTTTGCAAACTCCATAGTATTAGCTATATGAGCGGAATGCGAGGTTAGGAAAGTTTGAATTTTCACGTCAGAGAGCTTGTCAAGAAACTTTTCCAAATACGCAGCGAAAGCCGTCTGCATTTGTGGATGCATGTGAGATTCAGGCTCCTCAATAAAGAGAAGCGGCACACATGCAACACCACGTTTCTCAATATCCTTGGCAAATGCAGCAAGGAGGAACTCCATTTTGATCAGATTTTTGTATCCAAGGCCATTGTGAGAACTCGGCAAACTTTCGTTTGCTGTGCCGGATATATAAGATAGCTTAGTCTGATTCTTGATCTGATCGTCGATGCTGAGTTGCGTTGTAACTCCGAGCTTTAATTCCTCTATGTTGGGATAACCAAAGCCAATAGAATTGTTTACAACAGAACTTAGAATTTCATTACTCTGCTTTTGAACATCTTTATTGGTTTTTTCCACTATTGAGCGTAACCGTTTTATTTCTTCAGCAACATCTGGATCCAGTTCTGCTTCGCTCATATCAAAGAAGCTGGATATTAACGATCCAAGAGAACTATTATGTGCGTCATCTTCACCAAGAACTCGTTCAGCAGGAATTGCATGGAATGGGAACAGATCATGTAATTCCTTTTGGCTTTTTACCTGTTTGTCGTCCGGATTGTTCGGATTGATGGCATATACGGTTAGTCCAAACAATTTGCCGAAATTATCGGCAAGCACTTTATGAGCATCTTCGCTTGGCGAAAAGGCGCCATCCCTATAATAGTTGCTTTCTAAGAGTGTCCACAAGGTTTTTTCGTCGCTTTTTAGGCGATACTCTGCACGAATTAGAGCAGTTGTTGTGTCCACATCGACATCAATGATAAATGGCGACAAAGCTCCTAAGTTATCATCCGGATCATCCAACGAATAGTCCACCAGAAACTCTATGGAGATAATTTTAATTTGTTTACAAAGGTCTTCATAAGTGAGCTTTTTCTCCATAAACAGAGCAATTTTTGTATAGAAATCTTCTCGCCTTAATAGTGGGTAGTCATCGAAAGATACGGTTTCTCCATCCAGTACCTTTCCAATGCACGAAAAGCAGGATGTTTTGGCTGTGTTGTTTCTACCCACAATTAAAGTTGTCCTGGGATCAACTTCTAATTCGGCATCAATAAGCAATCTGTAGTTTTTAATTTTTATCTTTGATAATTGCATATTGCCTCCGTTTTTATCTGTAGTAAGCTGTCAATCGCTTGTAGCTATCGTATCGGTTTTTTCTTTTGAATCAAGATACGCTAAATACTGCTTATACTTCCGGCTCATCAGATTTTTGACGTACTGTTCCATATATTCGTAATCAAGAGCGCCGTCATCGGTAACAGGCAGCATGATTCTGGTATTAGCCATGCGTTCTGCGTTAAATTTATACAGATAGCCAAACTTACTTTTCTGTTGCAGAATGGCAACCTTCATAAACAGCAGTACAAACGCATTGTCCTCATGGTGCTTCAAGTGGAACCGCTTAACGTCATCAGAGAAAATGCACTCATACGGATGATAAAAACCAATGACCATACCATTTCCGTTGTAGTTTACGCCAAGTACGTTGCTATCCAAAGAAGCATTTTTATCACTTACAAAACGTGATATACCATTGCTGTTATCCAGTGCTCCGATGAAAGGCCTGTCCCCTGGAGCCGAATCTGAAGCTACAAGTCGTTTCCCAGGCAAAATATTGAATATGTCAGAGATTAAAAACGCTTCCCAATTTTTCTGACTAATTGATGGTATTTTAATGTGCTTCCCCAACTTAGCAATGCATTCTTCAGCATATGTACGATACTTTTCCTGTAAAGCTTTACGCTTCTGCTGGGTATACTCTGTCATATACTTGTAATCTGGTTCACCCTCAGCATTTACGGGTAACATTGTTTTCGTACTTAACAACCTACGGCCGGTCCAACTGTGCCCATGCGAGAAAATTGCTTTGTTTGAACTGAGACATCTTGCAATAAAAACACCATTATCCTTTGACAGTTCCGAATTATAACCACTCGATGTTTTACCGCTCATACCTATAAAATCCATAGGAATGTAATGAGCGAGACCCGCAGCGCCATCTCCCAATTGGACAAAAACTATAGCGTTCCCATCGGATACCCATTCTGGATGTTCCTTTGAACTGCACATAGAAGCAAAACCATTATTTGTTTTTGCTGCTGCAATATATGGAACGTCATCACCTTTCACTAGTTGTCCTGTTGTTTTTCCTTTAGTTGCTTTAATTTCACTAAATATATTCTCAACTGTAAACGCTATCCATTCCTTTTCATCAATCTTCACCATGGTTACAGCCACCTCCAAACAAATACTCTCTGTTCTGCATAACCATAGAAAATTCGAATGATAAATAGTCACCAATCGCTTTTTCAAAATCTGCATCTGTTGGAATTTCATCATTGAAGTAATAAAAAGAGTGTAGCCATTCATCTTCGGGTTTCACGGTAGATCCTACGCAAAACTTTGACGGTGCTTCAATCCGACCAGTCCAAACATCCAATAAATGCTGACGCTTGTCCTTAGCCGAATCGCCCTCAACAAGGCCAACGTGAGCACGTACTTCATATCCATCATCTCGGAAATCAATGAATTTACAAACTTTGTCATCTGGGTGAGGCTCATGGGCGGTAAAGACTGCGATAACAGGGTTAGTGCCTACGCCATAAAAGGTAGTTGTATTACAGGTAATAACGCCTTCCAATGTATGGTGCTTCATAATATTTTCTTTGAATGACTGTTCATCCTTTGTTTTGCCGGTCATAGAAGATTGTGGGACAATCACTGCTGCTTTTGCCCCTTCTGTGAGGGAAGCCAGCAGATGCTCTACAAACGACAGTTCATACTGAGAAGGATCCTCTTTACTACCTTGGGAGTACGGAGGGTTCATCATGCCGACTGTAGCACCTTTAAGCTGTACTTGTGCTGGATTCTGGCGAAGGAAATCTTCACACTTGATATTACTGTTGCCGTCATCACGGAGGATCATATTGGTAGCAGCAATAGCAAACATATTACTTTGGAGTTCAAACCCGTGCAACTGCTTCTTCTTAATGTTCTTTCGCCTGTTCTGATCAGTACCTGCCTTTTCAAGCATGTGATGCATCGCTGCAACAAGGAATCCTGCGGTACCACAACAGGGATCAAGTACAATGTCTGTAGCCTGAATATCCAGAAGGTCACAGAACAGGTCACAGATATGGCGAGGCGTGAGAACAATTCCCAGCGTCTGACCATCACCGCCGGAGTAGCTCATAAATTCGCCATAGAATCTTCCAATGAAATCCTCGCTGGAACTGCGGTATTTAATGTTGTCAAAGACATTCTTCTTCAAAAACTCAGTATAGAATTTCAGTGGGGTTTTGCCTAGCTTGGCATCAACTTCGTTCAAACGAGCACTTGTGCGGATGATAGAGAACTCGCTCATCAGCTTGTCACGCTTTGCATCAGGGCCAATATTGGATGCTTTAAGGCGACGCTTAATGGCATCATAAATCAACTGACCATCAGTGGTGGTTTCATCACCGAGCAAATCATCGGGTTTGAAAAACTTATCATCCAGTGCCAGAAGAATACCGGAGACCACCAAAGGCTTGTCCTGATCCTTCAGGGAGCCATAGGTGCGCAGATACTCGTGCAGTTCCGCCGCATCTTTCAGAATTTCCTCCGTAGTCTTTTCAACATCGGTCTTTTCTGCCAGAACATAACGAGTGTAGTATTCATCAATATTGGCAGCGGTGAAGGATGTAAAAGATTCGATATCAGGGAGCTGCTTATACCCCTCCCTGTCGTCTACATACAGCGGAGTGATTTTGTGATGCTTTTCATCGCCGGAAACGCCGATTGCAAAAATCTTATGGAAGCCACTACTTTGCGCAATGTGCTTTGCGTAGAAGTACGCTCCGTTTACAGCATAGTCAGCAATATCTTTCTGATCGGTAGATAAAATTCCAGTATCGGTCAGTTTCTGGTGTTTGGCCAGATCAGCTTTATCTTCAATAACGATGACAAAATCTTTCACAACAGCAACATACTCGGGGTAGCCAGCATTACCAGTACCACGCTTTGATGCGCTCTGTAAAGCGTCATTGATTTCCTTAACATCGCTACCTTGAGCATCATATTTAATTTTGGAGTCGTCGAGCTGGCGAGCAACCCATAAATCAGTTTTTATTTCTTTCTTAGCCATGGCCTATATTCCTTTCAAGGTCTATGCCTGTGTTTTAATTCTTCTTGTGTCTAATGGAACCACCACGGTAGCTCCAGCCACACATTATCCAACGCCAGTGCTTCCGTAGATCTTGCACGACTTTCAGATAGGTGGAAATGCTTTGCTGTTTCCGTCAGCGGGTGTTCAATATCATCGTCAAAACCAAAGCGGTATCGCAGATAGTATTCCTCTCTGGGTTCGATCATGTCCAACGCGTGGTGAATATCATCAATCCGTTCCTGCGCCAGATATATCTGTTCTGGTGTCTGTTTCGTTGGATCAGCAATATTTTCGTGTTTGCCTCTGTTCTCGTCTTTTACAATATCATCCAAACGAACGGTGTTGCCCAAATTCTTTACCTCAAAGGTGGGATTGTAGCTGCGTATGTAATCCACCATAGCATTGCGGATTGCCGGTGCTGCATAGGTCAGAAACTTATTGCCAGTGTCCGGTCGATAACCGGCGATGCAGTCCAACAAGCCCAAAGACCCTTCCTGCATCAGATCGTTGATCTCAATACCAAGAGCGGCGTTCAACTCCTGCTGTGCGCTCCACATTTCATAGGCCGTTCTTTTTATGAACCGCAGATTGTTTTCGATAAGGACATTTCTTGCTTCTGTATCGCCATCAAGGGCAGCGATACAGAGCCGCTCATTGGTCATTTGGTCCTTTTTCATGGCCTGTTACCGTGCCGGTCAATGTCAGGAACATCTGCTTGACCGCTTCTTTATCAATACCGGGCAAATCGGAAACAGATTTTGCAACCGCTTCCGCAACCTGATCTACTGTTATTTTCCTGTTTGACTTTTTCTGCCCTTTGGTCAATTCGGCATAAATTTTTTTCATTGCCTGAGAGGTCAGCTCTTTACTTGCAGACAGATCATTGCCAACTTCCTTCTTTATGGCTTGCACTGCACTCAAAAACGACCGTTGAATTGCTGCCAAATCAAACTGATATACCGGAACCTGCAAGTTCTTGACTTCTTCAACCGCTCTCGGTGCGCTGCCAAGCATTCCGGCGACTGTTGCATAAAGCTGATTCTGTGTTGCAAATCCATTGGCAAGTTCATCATCCAAATAGCGGGGAATCAGATTAGTGGTGTTTGCGAACTCCGGACTTTCAAGCAGTGCATTGACTATCTGCGGATTTACCTTGTGGGTATACAAGTTTCTCGCTGCCTGTACCGACAGCCCAAGTTCGGAAATATCGTAATTTATGCGGTCTGGAACATCAACTTCACCAAGTAGGAAATCCGTGGAGACATTGAACACACGGGCAATGCGGATAATATTTTCATTGCCGATTTTATCAGTGCTACCACTGATGAAACGGCTCAGAGTGCTTTCTGCCATTCCGATACGGATAGCCAGTTCTGCTTGTGTCATTTTTTTGGATTTCATCAAATCCTTGATACGATCACGGATTGTACCGGGTAAGAAAACTTGATCCATTGCAGCGCCTCCGATCATTTCAGTTTGTATTTCTTATTTACACCTCTACCAATGATGTCAATCAGTTCATTTTCGTGCATCTGTCTGGCAAGCAGATAAGCTCTCGTCTTCTTGATGTTCAGCAGTTCCTGCAGATCTTCGTCGGTCATTTCGCCGTACTCTGCCAGATAATCCATCACGGTTTTCATCTGGGGGGTGATGGCTGCGGTGGATTTGATAGTTATCGCCGGTGCGTCATCGCTTGCAGCATTCATATTCGGTAGTACGATTTTGAAAGCATTGGTCGTTGCCTCGATAGTGGGCTGTACAGGGCAGTTTTCATACAGCTTGAAAATACGGCGAATACCAGTGCCATAGCTTTCAATCAGACGCAGGCGGTGGAACACTTCCGCCAGCTTTTTATTTCTCGGCTGGGAAACGCCAATACGGATATCTTCGGTAGAAAGGCCGGGAAGAAGGCCGCCGAGAGAGATGAACTCCATCTTGCTGTCGTTGACATTGATGATGATGCTGCCGCTGAAGCCGTAGTCACGGTGCACAAGAGCATTGAGCAGGGCTTCACGGATGGCTTCTTCGGGATAATCTTTCTTATCTGTGCGGATAACTCCTTTAATTGTGGAAACGGTCTTGTTACACAAAGCAAGATAGTTTACAGAATCCTCGAACTGTTTGAATACCGAGCCGCCGAATTCTTTGCTGTCCCGAAACTCCGTGCAAAATTCATCATTGAACACGGCAATTTTAGTCGTGTGGTGGCACTGGTCAGAGAGCAGCAAGGCAAGGTTGGTGTAAATATCGTTCTGTGTGATCCCCAGCGCACGATATTTTTCAACAGAGAACTCAACTCCGTATCGTTGGAATGCAGTTTTAGCAGCATCAAAGGTTAATTCCTGTTCCATACAGCGTGAAGCCTCGAAATTGTCACCATCTGATTCTTTAATCATTTTTCTAATTTGGTCAGGAGATGCCTGCACACTGGATGCACCCTGTCTAACATAAACACCGGTGGGCTTCATACCCTTGGATTTAAGATAATAGGGTTTATAGCTGCCTTCTCCTACTTCAATCTGAATAACCTTGTTATCTTGGAGTAGGTATCGCACAAACATTGTAACATCCGGTGCGATCGCATCACGGATGCCGTTTGTGATACGGGTATAGGTTTCATCCACATTGTCAATTCCAGTTAAATTACCCTGATCGTCGATACCAATGTAAATCACGCCACCGTCACTGTTCGCAAAGGCAATGACTTCCCGATAAAGGTCATCGATCATCTGAGATTTATATTCGATGCGCTCACTTTCATATTGCATATTCGGCACCTCCAACATTTCTTGATTATATTATACTCATATTTTCACTTTTTTCAATGCCTTAAAGCGAAAATTCATTTTATTCACTTATTCTGTGAAAATTGCACCTTGTCATTCACTTTGTCCTTTTCTTCGATTGAGAAGCATGATTGAAATCATATAGATCACTCAGTCCTCTTAGGTTTTGTATTTTTGCAAGATTGCAAGAGGGCTTTTTTGTTTTGTTGCAATAGTGCTTGATTTTTTCAATCCAAACCATTTTCCACGTATATTCAGGTGACAAAGAAATTTGTCAAAATAATTGGAAGGAGAAAAAATCTATGACTATCTACGAAGCCACTAAGGCAACAATCAGCGTGAAGCAAGCCGCCGAACACTACGGGCTGAATGTCAACCGCAACGGTATGGCTTGTTGCCCATTCCACAACGACAGGCATCCGAGCTTGAAGCTGAACGAGGACTATTTCTTCTGCTTCGGCTGCGGAGCCAAGGGGGATGTAATTGATCTTGTGGCAAGGCTGTTCAATATGAGCAGCTATGAGGCAGCACAAAAGCTGACTTCGGACTTCGGGCTTGACCCGAAACCGCCCACTGCCGCAGCTATGGACAAGCCCAAACGTCCCTATATCCGTCAGTTCCGGGAGGATGAAATGCTGTGTTTCCGGGTGCTGACGGATTATCTGCATCTGCTGGAAGATTGGAAAGTACGATACGCACCCAAGACACCGGAAGATGCTCTGGATGATCGTTTTGTGGAAGCCTGCCAGATGCACTGTCATATCGAATATATGGCAGATGTGCTGACCGTGGGTGATCTGGAAGAGCGGGTTGCTGTGGTGGAAGAACTGATGAAGGACGGCAGAATTACGTTCTTGCAGGACTACACCGCAAGAAAGAAAAAGGAGGTGGCGCACTATGGCGAAGAACCGGAAAACGCCTGATATGAATTTGCCTGTCTGGTTTGATGGGCAGAACATCAACGAAGCTCTGTTTTGTGAAGAATTTCTGCAAGAGCGCAGAATTATTTTCGCAAACAGGGCTTTCTTTACGCCCAATGGACGGGTAACAGATGATATTTTCCTGCGGGGCGAGGTCTACGAGAAGCTGAAAAGCTACACTATCAGCAGCGTACCGCAGAAGATCAAAAATATCATGGAATTACTGAAACTGGAAGCAATGGTTGAGGATCTGCCACCGCAGCCTGACCGCATCCATGTTGCGAATGGAACGCTCATGCTGGACGGGAGATTTATCGAGGGGAAAAAGGAAATCGTACAGAGCCGCTTGCCTGTTTCCTACAATCCAAACGCTGATGTACCTGCCCTGTGGCTGAACTTTCTGGACGGTCTGCTATACCCGGAGGATATCCCTACCTTGCAGGAGTTCATCGGTTACTGCCTGATTCCCTCCAACAAGGGTCAGCGCATGATGGTGATTAAGGGCAACGGCGGCGAGGGCAAATCCCAAATCGGTTCGATGCTGTCTGCTATATTCGGCACGAATATGAAAGACGGCAGTATCGGTAAGATTTCTGAAAACCGATTTGCCCGTGCCGATCTGGAACACATCCTGCTGTGCGTGGATGATGATATGCGGATGGAAGCTCTGCGCCAGACCAACTACGTAAAATCCATCGTAACCGCACAGGGCAAGATGGACTTGGAACGCAAGGGCAAACAGAGCTATCAGGGCTGGATGTTCGCCCGGTTGATGGCATTCAGCAACGGCGATCTGCAAGCACTGTATGACCGCAGCGATGGTTTTTACCGCAGACAGCTTGTGCTGACTACCAAGGAAAAGCCTGTGGACAGAGCCGACGATCCCGACCTTGCAGAGAAAATGAAAGCCGAAGCCGAGGGGATTTTCCTCTGGGCATTTGAAGGCTTACAGCGGCTCGCTGCCAACAACTTTAAGTTTACGGAGAGTGACCGCATCCGTGAAAACCGGGAAGCGGTCAAGCGTGACAACAACAATATCTTTGACTTCATGGAGTCGGAGGGATACATCCGTCGCAAAGCGGATGCTTCCATTAGTTCCAAGGACTTCTACGCTATCTATCGCCTGTGGTGCGAGGAAAATTCCCTTGCCCCTCTGAAATCCCGCAGCTTCAGTGATGCCATGGTTGCCAATGCCAAGAAATTCAACTTGGAGCATTGCAACAACGTCACCAACTCTGCCGGACGGCGGGTATGGGGATTTATGGGCGTGGAAGCTGTGGCACGACCTAATATAAACGGGTTTTACGATGTTTCGCCATGTACGTACGTACCGGAGGAATGGCAGGACTGAATCCTGCCTTTCATTTTCTGTATGTATGTACGCAGCGTTTTGCCTGTTTTTCTTTTTATAGGAATAATCGACGGCCAAAACTGACCTGTTTTCGGGCATTGAAAATCAAAGGTAATGGAAACGGCAAAGTTTTTGACCGTAGGACGAAACCATTTCACTAAATCGTGTTTCTCCAAACCATGCACCCAGTTCATGAAAGCGGTTTATCAGCATATATTTTTCGCTTATCTACAACATGGTCTTTGTTAGAGATAATGAGCTCACCATCATATGTTGATTTAAAGAGCAGTGGTAAAAGATAGAGAAGGATACTCTCGGATATATAAAACAGCATATGATTCTCGAATTGCTCCTGAAAGTCAACAGGATACACTGGCACCAATTATAAATGCAATTGGAATGAGTTTGAATGATACTTTTGGCCCCGCAAACGGAAAAATAAATATTGTTACTGAGGGAATGAGCGATTGCATTTTTTTATGTACAATGGCAAAAGTATTGAATATTGATGCAGATAAATATGCAATTATTCCATCCGTAGGAGCATCAAATTGTATTCATATCTGTTCTATTCTTCATGGGTGGGGGTGCAAATACATAGCAGTGTTCGATTATGATAAAGGAGGGGTTGAGAGTGGCGGTGAATTTTTGAGAAAGAATATGTTGTTTGAATATGGATCTCAATATTGCTATCTCAAAGAGGTTAATCAAGAAGAAATAGATCGAAAGACATATAAGACTGAACCATATATAATTGAAGATGTTGTTACCAGGGAGGAGATTGAAAGATATTGTGAAATGAAAGGAATTTCGATTAGTATAGGAAAGTCTTTAATGGCTAAATTAATGAGTAATTCTGTTGAAGCTGGAGAGTATCAATTGGGTGAACATTGTAGGAGAAATTTTAGAATTTTATTTAAACGTATTTTTTCCTATTTTAATTAAAGTTTTCCTAGTTCTGATGTATGAATTTTTCCTTAAGGTTTATATTAGGGCAATGACAAAAATAAATTAGTTAGCAGTTTGAAGTTATGCAGTTCCGGTGGATGGTGTTACGGTTGACGATCTGGACAAAGAGAGCTTTGACATTTTTCGACGTGAGGCTCTGCGAAGCGGTCGTATGACGGAAGAAGATCTGAATATGAGCAATGAACAGCTCTTAGACAGTCTTGGTCTTCTTGAGTATGGTAAGCTCAAACGAGCAGCAGTTCTCTTGTTCCATCGGAATCCGGAAAAATGGGTTACAGGTGCGTATATTAAAATCGGATATTTTGGCGAAGGATCTGATCTGCGTTATCAGGACGAGATTCATGGCTCCTTGTTTATTCAGGCGGATAGGGTTATAGAATTGATTTATTTGAAATATATGAAAGCAATGATATCTTATGATAATGTTACCAGAATTGAAACGTATCCTCTTCCTAAAGCAGCCGTCAGAGAGGCGGTATATAATGCGATTATCCATTCTAATTATGCAGCTTTAATTCCAATACAGATCCGGATACATGAGGATGCGGTATATATCAGTAATGACTGTGTTTTTCCAGTTGGATGGACAGTGGAAACTTTGATGGAGCGCCATCGGTCACAGCCCTATAATCCCAATATTGCTAATGGATTTTTCAGGGCGGGATATGTGGAAACATGGGGGCGCGGGATAGAAAAAATATGTGAGGCCTGTAAAAAACATGGTGTTCCGATGCCGGAATATACGCTTCATTTAGAAGATATCATGGTAAAATTTACGCCTCTAATAGGCGCTAAAGTTCTAAAAGGACAAAATGGCACTTTGGATGGCACTTTAAATGGCACTTTTGAAGAAAAAATATTATTTGGAATAAAGAAAAATCCTCATATAACGCAGGTACAGATTGCACGGATGCTTGATTGTTCCGAACGAAAAGTAAAACGTCTTATGAAAATGATGCAGGAAGAAGGGATGCTTGAACGTGCCGGGGGGCGGAGATCAGGACAATGGATTGTAAAATCAATAAAAAATGAGAAGGGAGACGAAGCAGGTACTTGATTCCGCTCAAGTGCCTGTTTTGGTGTGAGGAAAATCTCGAGGAATAAATGGCTGAGCAGCAACAATCAATACAATATGTTCCCCCTCTCTATTATTGACTTAGTCAGAAAAAACGAATACGATATAAGAAAATCATCATTCATCCGCTTCCCGATGCAGCATTTTGCATGGAGACCACTCTGTCCAATCATAGGCGCGGGCAAAGAAATCCTTTAAGCAGATATGAAGAAAACAGGAAAGATGCCGGGGGACATATGGAAGAGGAAGAAACGCCTCTTGAAGCGGAATATGGAGCTAAAACAGTATTTCTAATATAAGATGCAGAAAAGTATAGGAGCATTGTTCGCAAATGACAGAAAAAGGTAAGATTTTAGAATCCTGGATCATGGTGGAACATTTGTCGGAGGGAGATATTCGGCTCAAGGATAAGGAGATCCTCACGCTGGATGATTTGCAGGAACAGGATTTCTATTCCCTGTTTTTGAATGAAATGGGAAAAAAGAAATGGAACCAGCGGCAAAAGGGAGGCGTCGTTGTCTATTGTGATGTTTTCAATTTTCAGGAAGTGCTGGACATCCTCCGCGCGCAGTATGGTTTGGAACCGACGGATGAAGAGATCCGCTTTACAGATAAGTTCGGCTTCGCCCTGTATTTTGACCGGAAGCTTCATTTCCTGGCGGATATGACCTTCCTTACAGTGAGCGCTTACATACGGGCGCTCAAAAAAGTCCCCCATGAGAAAGCGTTTCAGGAGTGTGAGGAAGATTTTAAAAACCAGCTTACGCATGAGTTCGATGAGACGGACGGGGATGCGGAGAAGTTCAACGCGGCAATGCAAAAAGTGCTGCGGCGGTACGGGATCGATGTGACACGCTGCCGGATGCAGATTTTGGGGAACATAGAGACGGATGCGACAAATCTGCATTCCTTTTTCGTGGAAGATCTGGAAAAAGCGAAAAAATTGGATACGGATAACCTGACCGCCTATTTATATGGAAATAAAGGGGAGCGCAGGAACCTTGACGGAAGAAAGGAGTCCGGGAGTTTTCAGCCGCAGCTGTTTGAGCAGATTCTGCAGCCGAAGAATTATCCCTTGGGGAGGTTTCCTAGCAATACGGCGTATGCGCTTTCTTTCATGCAGCAGGTTGCGGTAAATTTATCCATCGGGTTTGATAACAATCAGATACGGAGCGTGAACGGCCCGCCCGGAACAGGGAAAACGACGCTTCTGAAGGACATCTTTGCGGAGCTGGTGGTGCAGCAGGCGTATGATATCGCGAAGCTTTCGGATCATTCGATCAAGGGAACAGAGAAAACGATTTATTATGAACGCGCATCGATTGGGGAGCTCCCGGAATATATAGCTGAAAAGAATATCGTGGTCGCAAGCTCGAATAACGGTGCGGTTCAAAATATTGTGAATGAACTTCCGCTGAGCAAAGAAATTGACGCATCTCTGATCGGGGAACTGAAAGAGGCGGATTATTTTTGTGAGATATCGAATGCGAAGGTATCGTCAGAATGGAAGGAAGATGAGAACGGGAAGAAAAGGGAAGAGCTGGTCATGGAATCCGGCCCAGGGGAAGAAGCGTTTTGGGGGCTGTTCTCGCTTGAGGGCGGAAAATCGGATAACATGTCCAATATCCTCACAAATATGAAGCTCATCCACAAATATCTGGAAGAAGAATACCTGCCGGACCCGGACATATATAAGCAATTTTTGAAGCGTTATGAGGAAGTAAAAGCGCTTCGGGATGAAAAACAGGCATTTGCGGACAGCATTCGGGACTACATGGAATGTACGCGGAAGCTGGAGCGGGATTGTGGCATTCATCAAAAGGAATTGGAGGAGAGAGGAAGGGAGCTTCGCACCAAACTGCAGCAGCTTGAAGAAAACGAGGCAGAATGCAGGCGGCAGCTGGAACAGCTGCGGCCCCGGCTTAAGCAGATCCAGGAAAGGGCAGAAACCGTCCGGAAAAGCATCAGCAGCATGGATAAATGCCTGGAGGTGTATAAGGAGCAGCGGCCGGGCCTTTTGGCAGGAAAGAAAAAGAAAGAGGAATATCAGGACAGATTAAACGAGATCACAGCGCAGCTCGTAAAATTAAGCGAGGAAGATACGGAATGCGTCCGGCAGGAGAAAGAAATAAAGGCTCAGCTCCTTTCGTGGGAGACACAGCTGAGCCAGAATTTAGAAAGGCAGGATAAGCTTGAGCAGACGTTTTATGATTGGAAGCGGGCAGAAGAAGAAAAAATAGCCGATTTGTCCAGAAGAACCCGTGAATTGGAACATAGGAGAAATGACAGCAAGATAGAACCTCTGGATCTGAATCAGGAATATGACGATCTGCAGATGTCAAACCCGTGGTTTGATGAGACGTATCGCGTCGCGCAGTCAGGTTTGTTCATCATGGCCCTGCGGGTGCGGAAACAGTTCCTCTATGAGAACCGGAAAAATATAAAGGCGGCAGTGACCGTCTGGGGGCAGCAGGAGAAATATTTGGAGCGAAAAACCGTGATTGAAGCGGCATGGAACTGGATAAATATGGCCATTCCGGTGATCAGTTCCACCTTTGCCAGCTTTTCGAGGATGTGCAGATATCTTGGAGCCCGGACACTGGGGCATCTGTTCATTGATGAAGCGGGGCAGGCGCTGCCGCAGGCGGCTGTCGGCGCTATTTACCGCAGCAGGCATGTGATGGCGGTCGGAGATCCGCTGCAGATCCAACCGGTTCTTACGCTGGATTCCAATACCCTGCATATGCTGGGTGGGCATTTTGGAGTGACGGAAAAGTATTTGTCCGCATCGGCATCCGTGCAGAACTTAGTGGATGCGGCGAGCCAGTATGGGTTTTACAGAAAGCCGGAGCAATCGGAGGATTCCTGGGTCGGCATTCCGCTATGGGTGCACAGAAGGTGCCGGTATCCGATGTTTACCATTTCAAACGTGATCTCCTATGACAACCTCATGGTGCAGGGGATGAAAAAATACGGGAAGACCGGTTGGTTTGACGTTGGCGGAACGGCGAACAACAAATATGTGGAGGCGCAGGGGGAATTTCTTCTGCGCAAGATCCGGGAGATGGCGGAGAGCAATCCGAAAATCCTGGATAAAAAAGAAAAGGATGTCATTTATGTGATTACGCCGTTTTCCAATGTGGCATACCAGCTTTCGCAGAAATTGCGGAAATTTTTCACGCGGTATGACGAACACGGCAAGCCGACCAACATTGGAACCGTCCATACGTTTCAGGGAAAAGAAGCGCCAATCGTCTTTTTTGTGCTGGGCGCAGACCAGCAAAGCAGCGGGGCGGCGCGCTGGGCAGTGAGCGAAGCGAATATCATGAATGTTGCGGCGACAAGGGCCAAGGAGGAGTTCTATATAGTCGGTGACAGAAAACTGTATCTCGGGCTTGGCTGCGATGTCGTAACAGATACGGATCGGGTGATCAGGCAATACAAAAGCCAGCACCCGGAACTGGTGGAAGATCAGACGCGCAGGGAAGAGCCGCATACACAGCCGGAAGAAGCCAAGACACTGGCAATAGATACACAGCCGGAAGAAGCTAAGACGCCGGCAATAGATACACAGCCGGAAAAAGCCAAGACACCGGCTATAGATACCCGGCCGGAAGAAGTCAAGGCACCGGCAATAAATACACAGCCGGAAAAAGCCAAGACACCGGAAATAGATACACAGCCGGAAAAAGCCAAAACACCGGCTATAGATACAGAACCGCGGCGCATCACAGGAACGGTTAAATATGTCGGAAAGGGAACAAAAAGCTTTTATGCCTACGTTGCCGGAACTGACGGAAGGGAATACTGCCTCACGGAAAGCGTGTATTCCAAGACGGAACGGGCAGCAGAAGTGATTCAAAAAGGGAAAAAGATCTCTTTTATTCCGCAAGAAGGGAAAAATAAGGGACTTGCCACAGAGGTGAAGAAGGGTGATAACTGAAAAAGAAAAACGGATGATAGGAAGATATTGTGTTTATCCGTCCATTGCTATGGCAGCAATCATCATTGATTTGCTGATCGGTTTTTGGTGGGCCTTTTTGGTCATGCTGGATGATATGGCATTTGACAGCACTGTTCTGTATATGCCGGGCTGATTCTGCACTTAGGAATCGTATCCGTTTATCTTGTGATAGCGATTGTTTTGTATGTAAAGGTACGGTCGGTCTCCAAAAAGCAGAGTTGGATCCATCTGATGAGCCAGGCGGGATTGCTTGCAAGGGAATATGAGGATCCAGAGCGTTTAAGGCAGATTCAGGGCATGCATTCGGCAGGAAAGATGCTGAATCGCTTTGTGGACGCTTCTTTGCAGAAGGCGGGGGGATGCCATGCAGGCGGCAGCTGCGGCGCAGACGGTTGCTGTGGTTGACAGGAAAATGCGGTCCGTGAAGAAAGATGCGTGCAGGATGGCAGAGATTTACCGGATGAAAGTGCCGCGGGCGAAAGGATATGTATGGCTCATGAGCCTTGTGCCCATTCTGCTGCTGACCGCTGTTTACATTCCGGAATTTGCAGCTTCCAGCAGAAAGGCGGCGCAGGAGAGGGAAAGGGCGGCGGCCGTGGTTTATGAGGTCCGCGATGCCCTGGAAAGCGGATGCGCCAATGTGATCATTGATGATCCGGCCGAGGAGTATCAGTCCTATGGCTATCAGGTGTTGGCGGAATTATACGGCAGGGGATGGGAAGGATCATTCGAGAATTTCCCTGTATATCGGAAATGATGGGCTGATCAGCGAAGTGAATTATGTGCTGACGATAGATATTCAGGATACCAAGGAAGCCAATCTTGAGAGGGCACAGCAGAATGCCGCGAAACTGCATAAGATGCTTGCCGCTTCCGGTGCCGGGGCGGCGGAACCCGTCCTGCTGGAGCAGCCTGAACTGCCGGATGCATTTATAGATCAGTTCTTGAGCGGTTCATATTATGATAGCATAAACATACATGATGAAAATGCAAACTGCTCTGCCTTATATTCGACGGATCCGGAAGATGTAAACAATGAACATGATTCTTTTTACTTCTATCTTAGCATGGGAGAAGTGTAGCCAGAGGCATGGAGAGCGTGGAATGAGGAGGTGACAGGCGTATGGAGGATTCCTTGCACGGTGCCTGCCGGACGCAGGTACCAAAGGAGGAAAAGAAAGCGGGTATTTCTCCGGAGGAACCGCTGTGCAGGTGCGGCTGGTGCAAAACGTCAGAGAAGATGATCCGCTATCATGATGAGGAATGGGGAATTCCCCTTCATGATGACAGAAAACAGTTTGAATTCTTGATGATGGAGGCCATGCAGTGCGGGCTTTCCTGGAATTTGATGATTGAAAAGCGGGAGATCTTTCGGGCATGCTTCGATGGGTTCGATTATGAGAAGATTGCGGGTTATACGGAGGCGGATGTGGAGCGCATTCTTGCCTATCCGGGCATGATCCGTTCGGTCCGGAAGATTCGGGCGGTCATTTCCAATGCGCAGGCTTTCCTGAAAATCCGGGAGGAGTTCGGAAGCTTTGACGCATGGCTCTGGGGGTACAGCGGAGGAAAGACGATTCTGTACCAAGGACATCAGAAGGGAAAAATTCCTGCGGCGAACGGTCTTTCTGATAAAATAGGAAAAGAACTGAAACGGCGGGGATTTAAGTATCTTGGTTCGGTCACGGTCTATTCGCATCTGCAGGCATGCGGCATCATCAACGATCACAGAGAGGACTGCTTTTGTTACAGCAGGATTGTGGAAAACTATCCGGTTATCCGGAAACGGAGGTGCGAAGAACGCTGAGAAAAGTTCAGTAGGGATGCACCAAAGAAGCGCTGTTTCAGGGCACAATGCCGTTTTGCGCATACGATCAAGGAGGCGAGCCTTATGGCAATCTGGAATCCCTGGCATGGCTGTCATAAGATCAGCCCGGGATGCCAAAACTGTTATGTCTACCGGCGTGATGAATCCATCGGAAAGGATGCCAGCATCGTTGCCAAAACCGGGGACTATGAACTGCCGAGAAAGCGTAACAGGCAGAAGGAATATAAGCTGCAGCCCCAGGGCGGCACGGTTTTTACCTGCATGACTTCGGACTTTTTTCTGGAAGAAGCGGATGCATGGAGGGCGGAGTGCTGGCAGATGATGCGGGAACGTTCTGACCTGGAGTTTGCGATTATCACAAAGCGGATCAGCCGGTTTCAGGCATGTATTCCTGAGGACTGGGATGAGGGGTATCCTAATGTGACAATCTATTGCACGGTGGAGAATCAAAGAATGGCGGACGAGAGGCTGCCTGTGTTCCTTTCCCTGCCGATTCGGAATCGGGCGGTCTGCTATGAACCGATGCTGGAACCGATTAATATGGAACCTTATCTTTCTACAGGCAGGATCGACTATGTGCTTTGTGGCGGGGAATCCGGCGAGAGGGCGAGACCTTGCCATTATGAATGGCTCCTTGCGATCCGCGAACAGTGTATGAAGTACCATGTTCCATTTCATTTCAAACAGACCGGGGCGGTTTTCATCATGAATGGCAGAACCTATTATATTCAACGTAAGCTGCAGCAAAGCCAGGCGGCAAAGGCGGGGATTGATTATAATGGCGATCTGCCAACTCCGAAAACAAAGCGAGGCGCACAAGAGACCGCTTACGAAAAGGAAAAAAACTGGAAAGAACATGAAGAATGGCTGAAAAGAGACCTGTATGAGAGGATAAAGGAGTCTGCGTTCCGGAGCAGATTCCGCCTGAAGGAGTCAGATCGCCAGTATGTACGCGATAAAGGGATGGATGTGATCCGGAGTCATGCAGAAGAATTTGTGAGTAATCGGCTTGCTCCATCGATGCTTCCCAATGATGGGAAGCAGACACCTATGCGGGGGCATCCAGTGTTTCTCGCTCAACATGGTTGTGCATGCTGCTGCAGAAGCTGCCTGGAGAAGTGGCATGGGATTCAGACCGGAGTTGAATTGAGCGGAGAGCAGCAGAAATATGTGGTAGATATATTGATGGAATGGATTCGGAGACAAATGGAAGGAGATCATGCGGAGAATGGGTGATGGATGGAGGAAAACCGAGACTTCCTTTATGATTGACCAAAAGCATATATCAATTTATCCTGGTTCCTCGTCGAGTGCGCCAGTTCTGTATGTTAATACTATAGAGGAAGAAGGGGAGGAACTATATCATACAGTGCGTGATATTTCCCAGATGGATTTTTCTCTAGTTACCATTAGTGGTCTCGTCTGGGAGCATGATCTTTCTCCGTGGGAAAATCTTCCAATTATTCCTAATGGCCTAGCATTTACCAAGGGAGCGGATGATTATATTCAATTCCTTTTAGAAAGAATCTTGCCGGGGGCAGAAACGTGGCTTGGGGGCCTTCCTGTGTGGCGGGCACTAGCCGGATATTCATTAGCCGGATTGTTCGCCGTCTATTCCCTTTATCATACAGCGATATTCTCTCGCGTCGCTAGCATATCCGGATCTCTGTGGTTCCCTGGCTTTAGAGAATACGTTCTTTCCCATAAGATGAAAAGGAGGCCGGACTGTATATATTTTTCTCTTGGTAGCAAAGAGTCAAAAACCCGCAATCCTTTCCTGAAGTCGGTACAACAGAAGACGGAGGAACTTGAAGCCATTTATCGAGGACAAGGAATTGATACTGCATTTGTCCGTAACCCGGGCAACCATTATACGGAACCCGTTCGTAGGACCGCAAGGGGCCTAGCTTGGCTTCTTTCCAAATAGCTTTTCACTGCTGTTTTAGAACCTCATCTATGGGGTTATAACCGTTCAGATGTGTCTATATGGTGAATGTACAGATACATCTGAACGGTTTATAATATATCATCTCTTTCACTTTACTCGGACAACAATGGTAAAAATGTTTCTCTAAACTTATTTAAAATGCGCTAAAGAATTGAGGCAACAATTGTATTGTCTTAAAGTTTTTCAATGTTTTTACAAAATGGCCGTTGAGAGAAGTTTTGTATTGCAATTAAGGGAATGGATTCTCTTTACTTCTCATTTTTGATATTTTCTTTCTCCCCATGTTATACCACTGGTTTTTTGAACTTGTGGAATATGCAAATTTTTTACTATGTAAAGACATTGGTAAACATATCTATCACGCTTGGGAAAAAGGTGATAACACAAAATATCCGGATTGTATGAATAATTACGATTTTAGGTGCATCACAATTTAGGTCATCGGCCATTAGGGACATTTCCTGACAACCGCCTGGGGTGCACATCAGCATACATGTCATCAAATCAAATTTAGTAAATCGATTCAATAATTTGCCCATAAAGTAAGTATAAAATAAGGTTCCTATAAGCATGATCAAGATTGGCACTAAGAGAAAGGCAATGATGGAAAATGAATCCCGTGTGACCTGTGAACCGATATAGGAACCGGCAAAGATTTGGAGGATAATTTTAGCATTGACGGGGAAGAAGGTTTTCTCGGTGAAAATTCCACCCAGTCCGCAGAAAATCATGGAACCAATCAATGCTCCGGCATTGATGTGAAGCGCTTTAAACAGAAGGCCACCCAACGACGATATGAGGACAGTAAATAAAAAACGTATTACTTTTGAAGACATAGGTATAGCTGGAGCGCTGGAGGAAAGTTCTTTATCATCCTGGCATGTAGTTATCTGAATATGGTTATGGGCTATGATTTTTTTGTAAAAGGTGGGGAAAAAGGCAAGGATAAAGATAATGCGAGTTAATTGTGTGAGCGATACAATAATGGAGTTCCCACCCATATCATCAGCGATAAGAGCCATATCCTGCATGCCGCCAGGCGCACTGGAAAGAAGTGCGGTGACTAGATCTAAGCCCCCTAGAAGATGCATCAAAGTGCCAAAAATGAGATTCATCGCTAGCATGCCAAAAAATAAAAGAATGATCGGTAGAATTAATTTATATATATCGCCAATATCTGATTTTTTAATGCGGCTACCGATTAACATTCCGGAAAAAATTTGCAACCATACCTTCATATCTGTCGGCATACTGCCGTTTTGGAAAATGAGACTCCAAATGATAACGGTGATTAGGGAACCGGTTAATGCAGCGGCGGGAAGACGAAACCTTCTGGCTGTTAATCCACCTATAGTTCCCCACAAAATGGTTAAAAAAATATGAACCATATCGGATTCCTCCTTGCTGAGAAAAATGACTGCGTGTTCAGCTGTGTCAATCAGAGGGCAGACATCTAATTTAGGGTGACAGGGGGAGGTATATCATCAATGGAACGAAGGGCTCTAAAATGGCTTTAGGAATTTCCTTTGGCGGAAAACGAACTTGATTCAGGCAGCGTTGCGCGATATTCAAATACATTATCCAGCACATGATGTACGGGTGCTTCGGCTCTGTTATTGATAATATCATAAAGTATGGAAAGGGACTTTTCAGCCATTTCCTCTACAGGCATCTCGAGAGAAGATAATTCCGGATAGGTACAAGAGCAATAACGCTTATCTCCGAAGGCAAAAATTTCTACATCAGAAGGAATTTGAATATTTAAAGCGCGTAGCGCGTTCAGCCCTCCGGTGGCCATGATGTCATGAAGGTAGAAAATAGCTGTGGGATAAGAATCCCTGCTTCGAAAGATTTCCGAAGTAATCTGAGAGCCTGCTTGCTTGGTGGCCTCTCCAAAACGGAAGTTTTTTTCACTGCAGGTAAGAGAGAATTCATCACAACCATCAAGGAATCCATCCCGGATGAGATTATATGTAGAAGTAATATGCCGAGGACAAATAAGGGCGACATTTTTATGCCCTCGTTTGGCAAGCATCTCTGTTGTTTTGAAAGACGATTCATAATGGTTGCATGTTACACTGCTAAGCGCATCTGATTTTTGATTAAAAAGTAAAATTGGCGCGAACAGATTAGTCATATCCTTTAAGTCGTTAAGATCTTTTTCTGATGCATTGCTTATAATTGCACCATTAAACATATTAATTCCAGTATTATTAATAGTTTCTGCAAGATGATTCACAGGAAAAGGTTTGAGGTTTAAATCTATATTTATTTTCTTTTCTACAATGGCTCTTTCCATTCCCATAATTGTGCGGCCGATTAAAGAAGAATGGGAGTCTATTGCCCAAAAAATGGTAAATTGAGGAATATTGCTGTGTTGTGAGGTACGGAATTTGCGCGCGGATATATTCGGTAGGTACCCCATGGCTTTTGCAACACGCTGAATTTTGTTCTGTGTTGCCTGTGAAATCCGTAGGTCATCACCTTTTCCATTTAGAACGGCAGAGACGGTCATTTTGGATAAGCCTAGAGCTTCTGCAATATCTGAAATTCGTACAGGATTCTGATTATTTGACATAGTTTATTCCCCCTTATGCTTTAACATTATAGCATATTTTGCGAGTTTGTAAAGATGAAAAAGAATATTTATTTGTCCTTTAATTGTGATGATTTTATATAATAAATAGGAAATTACACAAAAAAATAGCAAAATACACAAAAACAATACAACGCATATGTTGAAAATATAGAAAAAAATGAATCTGAACGAAAGTGAATTGACAAAGAATTCAAAGATAAACTATAATGGCAGCATCAAAGCTTTAACAATAAAGCAAAACGATAAAGCCATAAAAAAGGGGGGACATTTTCATGAAAAAGTACATTATAAAGAGAATTTGGCAAATGTTCGTGGTTCTGTTTCTTGTATCAGTTTTTTGCTTTTCCCTTGTACGATTTATACCTGGAGATCCAATTAAAGCGATATTCGGAGAGGTGCAATACACAGAAGAGGAATATCAGGAATTGCGTAGTGAATTAGGTTTGGATAAGCCGTATGTGGAACAATACTTTATCTGGATTGTAAAATTTTGCCAGGGCGATTTTGGGGTTTCCTATACCTTTAACCGTCCTGTCAGAGATTTAATCATCCAAAGGGCTCCTATTACTCTATACTTGACTACAATATCGTTATTAATCAGCATAGCCTTAGGTATTTGTGCAGGTGTTTTCACTGCGGTAAAGCGAGGGAAACCATCTGATACAATAATTACTCTTTTGGCCAATACAACACATTGTGTCCCGAATTTCTGGCTAGCGTTGCTTCTTGTATTTCTTTTTTCTGTTTCACTAGGCTGGTTACCGTCTTATGGATTTGCATGGCCAAGCGAGGGGATCCTTATAAGCTTTAAGACTTGTTTATTGCCGATCATCTGCTTTTCTTTAGGGCCGATTGCGGGGATTACAAGGCAGACACGTTCCTGTATGTTGGAAGTTATCCGTCAGGATTATATGCGGACAGCAAAAGCCAAAGGGTTGAAACGAAATACAGTAATTTTCCAGCATGGCCTTCGTAATGCACTCATTCCATTAATTACATTTATGGGAATGTATGTTTCTACTCTATTGGGAGGCTCTGCCATAATTGAACAAGTATTCAGCATCCCAGGAATGGGGAGTCTCTTGATGACAAGTGTAAGTGCAAGAGATTTTCCGGTAATTCAGGCATGTGTTTTATTGATGGCAACCTTTTCTATAGTGATCAATTTGATCGTAGATATTCTTTACGGATATATAGATCCCAGGATCCGATTGAGTTAAAGGGAGGGACACATGAAAAAAGTAGAAAATTTTTTAAAAACTCTATTTGATAGGAAGATAGTAGCTGCTGCTGCAATAGGGACTTTTTTGTTCGTTGTAATGGCAATCTTTGCTCCATTTCTGGCTCCCTATGATCCCAATAAACAGAATTTGATGAATTCTTTGGCGCAGCCTTCTATGCAGTACCCTCTTGGGACGGATCTGCATGGGCGGGATATCCTCAGCCGTATCATATATGGAACCAGAATTTCTATGATTATAGGAATACTGGCTGTTTTTATAGGAACTATCATTGGTTCAGTTCTCGGGTTGATTGCAGGGTATTTTGGAGGAAAGCTTGACAGGATAATCATGAGAATTCTGGAAGCGATTTTTTCGATTCCACGAATTATTCTGGCTATTGCATTAGGTGCTGTTTATGGCAATGGGCTTACAATATTGGCGGTAATTATCGGATTTTCAACGATTCCAGGCTATGCGAGGCTGATCAGGGGACAGGTTTTTCAGGTCAAACAGAATGATTTCATCGCCGCAGGTGAAGTGATCGGAATTTCTAATACAAGGCAGATTGTAAAACATATTTTCCCGAATGTAATCTCTCCTATTATTGTTATGATGACACAAAATATAGGCTCAGCAATTTTGACAGAAGCTAGCTTGAGTTTTTTAGGAGTTGGCATTAATCCGCCTACGGCTACCTGGGGAGGAATGGTGAATGATGGAAGAAGCTATTTATTAATCAGCCCTCTCGCTTCTCTTGCTCCTGGAATATGTATCGTTATTCTTGTGATTTGTTTGAATATTTTGGGAGATGGTGTACGCGATGCTTTAGATCCCCGGTTAAAGGGAGTTACACATTAATTAGGATTAAAAGTAGAAGGAATTCAATTCATGGATGGGCAGAGGAGGGGTCATAATGCATTTGCTGGAAGTACATGATTTGCAGACGATGTTTCAGTCAGGTGATAAAAAGGTAAAAGCGGTTAATCATGTATCATTTTTTACAGATCCTGGGGAAATTGTGGCGTTTGTGGGGGAGAGCGGAAGTGGAAAATCAGTGACTCAGATGAGTATTCTCAAATTGGTTGAAGAACCTGGGAAAATAGTAGGAGGGAGCGTCTTTTATCAAGGAAAGGATATATTGAAGCTTAATGATAATGGTTCGGAGATGAGAAATATACGCGGCGGAGAGATCGGTATGATTTTCCAAGAACCTATGACTTCCTTGAACCCGGTAATTAGTATAGGAAAACAAATTGCGGAGATGATTACCGGGCATTCTGATTGTGGAAGAGAAAAGGCGATAGAAAGAGCCAAAGAACTTTTGAAGAGCGTGGGGATACCAGATGTAGAAAAGCGTATTCATGATTATCCACACCAGTTTTCAGGGGGCATGCGGCAAAGAATTATGATCGCCATGGCTATGGCGGCCGAGCCCAAAATTCTGATTGCAGATGAAGCGACAACAGCCCTGGATGTGACGATTCAGGCCCAGGTGCTCGAAGTGCTGCGCAAGGCCCAGCGCGAGACCGGCGCGGCCGTCATCTTCATCACCCACGATTTGGGCGTGATCGCCGGCGTGGCCGACGACATCGTCGTCATGTACGCCGGCCGCCCGGTCGAGAAGGCGGACGTCGACTCCATCTTCGACCACCCGGCCATGCCGTACACCATGGGCCTGCTGGGTGCCGTGCCGCGTTCCGACCGCGAACGCAACAGCCGCCTGGTGCCGATTCCGGGCTCTCCGATGAACCTGGTCAACATGCCCAAGGGATGCCCGTTCGCGCCGCGTTGCCCGCTGGCCGCCGACATCTGCCACACCACCGAGCCGGCCATGGAGCCGGTGCCCGGCCGCCCGGGCCAGTTCGTGGCCTGCCATCGCACCCAGGAGATCGTGAGCAAGGGCCTGACCTTCCACGACGTGTACACGGTGGCCGAGGCCGCCAAGT
>OGPH01000658.1_pt1 | contig 34072 bp, 29 predicted proteins | sample 1552891 | NCBI WGS metagenome assembly OGPH01 (sample SAMEA2580272, study PRJEB22360) | human gut metagenome | biome: human gut; feature: human-associated habitat; material: faeces | place: Denmark | collected 2008/2010 | reverse complement strand
TAAATATTAAAAACCAGGAAAAATATATTTCCATACAATTCCTGGTTAAATATTGTCATCTTAACTTAATGACATTGGAGCGAAAACAGTCATGTTGTCAGCTTATAATAGATATAAGTATCGTGATTATTATGATGAATTTATTTTGATGAGTGGTCTAAAGAATTTGGCAGTTTCAGATAAGATATCGCCACAAATACCAGCATTGATTATGATTGACATACTTTATGCACATTATCTTCACTATAATCAATACAACAAAAGAAAAAAATTACAGATGACTTTAACAGATATAGGATATGAATTAGAAGAATAGGATCTTTATATATGTGCTCGTTTTATTATATTAAAAATGAGCATATCAAAAATGATAGAAGCTGTTTTTTTTGTAACAGCTTCTTTTATCTTGAAAATGAATTTATCGAGTTGATCTATATTGTGAGGGAGTCATACCTGTGTTTTGATGAAATATTTTTCTAAAGTAACTTGATGTTTGAAAATCAGATTTTTCCATTTATTTCATCAGTGGAAAAATCTGAATATTGTAACATTTTTTGTCTGACTTCAACGATATTGAATCAAATATTGGATCGATGATTGATGAAGATAAATATATGAAAGCAAAGGTATTAGCAGAAGATACAGATAAACATAAACCAAATCCTGCACCATTATTGGAATGTTTAAAGAAATTAAAATTATAGCCAGATGAAGTCATTTATATAATTAGCTTCAAAGAATGCTCACATTGATTTTGAATATGCGAAGTGGAGGAGGGAGTACATCAGATATAGGAATTGATTATTATACTTATATTTTTGATAAACCAATAGATTTATTACAATTATTATGAAATGATACATAACAATCTATTACTAAAAAAAAGAATCACTTATAAAATATTGTGATTCTTTTTTGCGTGGAAAGATAATCATAAAAAGATTGCTTTCTATGGATATATGTTATTTAATAAAAGCAAGAGGTGAAAATGAAAATGAAATTCAAGTCTTATATTCACTCATTGTTGATTACAGTTATATTATTAGTTATAGCATCCTGTGTAGGCTTGTTCTTTCAATATTTAGACTGGTCTGAAATAACGATTGTTTTAATTTATATTATTTCTATACTGATCATCTCCTTATTAACAAAAGGATATATCTATGGAATAATCAGTTCTATAATTGCAACATTTTTATTTAATTATTTCTTTACAGCACCTTATTATACATTATTATTTTATGATTCCAGATATTTTATAACTTTTATATCTATGACATTGACCTCTATTATTGTCAGTACATTAACCTCACGTATCCAACTTTCCCAGAATCAGGCATATAAAAATGCTCAAAATATGAAAATGCTTTATGAATTGACAAATCATCTTTCAAAGATTACAGACAAACAGAGACTTTATGATGAAGTCTATCATATATTAAATCAATATTTTCATTATCCAATAGATTTCATCTTTTTAGATTATCATAATGAACATAAACATCAAGATATTATTGACTGTTTTCGTAATGAAAATCAAAAATATATTATCAAAGATATGTATATTTTCTTTCCTTTATATGGTGTTTCACGATTATTGGGAATTCTCTTTTTTAAAGATGATAATTTTCAACATATGGATGAAACCCAAAAACATATCTTTTATCTTATGATAGATAATATTTCATTAGCCTTAGATCGTATTTATTCAATAGAGGAACAGTTAAAATTAAATGAAGCAAGTATTAAAGAACATTATCGCAGCAATCTTTTACGCTCCATTTCTCATGATTTAAGAACACCGTTATCTGGTATTATGGGAACGTCAGAAATGATTATGGGAATCAACCAACCAACAAGTTCCTCATATCATTTAGCACAGGATATTTATCAAGAGGCTGATTGGTTGTATCTTATGGTACAAAATATTTTGAGTTTAACTAAAGTACAAGAAGGAAAACTTGTGATTCATAAAGAATATGAAGCGATAGAAGAAGTTATAGGAAGTGCTATTTCCCATGTGCAAAAAAATATGTCTGAGAGGCAGATTGAGGTTCATGTTCCTGACGAAGTCATGATGGTTCCAATGGATGCACAACTGATTCAGCAAGTCATTATTAATTTACTGGATAATGCCTTTAAACATACTTCAAATAATGAAAAAATAGTCATTAATGCTTACAAACAAGATCATCAATGTTATCTTGTTGTAGAGGACTACGGGGATGGTTTTCTTGGTGAGGATCCTCAAAAACTTTTTGGAATGTTCTATACACAACATCAGTCTTATTCTGATTCCTTTAAGGGAGTAGGACTTGGTTTAACAATATGCAAAGCTATTATAGAGGCACATCAAGGAACTATTGAAGCCAAAGAGTGTCTGAATCATCAAGGAGCACAATTTATAATAACATTACCAATGGAGGATGAATATGAATCAAACAATATTAGTTGTTGAAGATGATGTACAAATTAGAAAATTTATTTGTTATTGTTTAGAAAATAATAATTATCAATACATTACTGCCAGCAACGGACAAGATGCGTTACGAAAAATTTTTTACGAAAATATAGACTTAATATTACTTGATTTGGGATTGCCAGATATGGATGGGGTAGATATTATTCAAAGATTACGAGAATTCTCAGAAATTCCTATTATTGTTGTTTCTGCCAGAGATAAAGACAAAGACAAAGCAGATGCATTAGAATTAGGGGCAGATGATTATTTAACCAAACCCTTTTCAGCAACGGAATTAGTGGCAAGGATTAAAGTGGCTTTTAGACATTTTTATCGTTATAATCAAGTTCAAATTCAAACATATTATAAAGTCAAGGATTTATCTATTGACTTAGATAAAAGGCAAGTCTATTTAAATGATCAACCTATTCATGTAACACCATTAGAATATCAATTACTTGTTTTATTTTTTAAGAATGCAGGAAAAGTTTTAACAACAGATATGATTATTGAAGAAATATATGGAAAAGGGTATGGACATGATACACAGGCACTGAGAGCTCTTATGGCAGGATTAAGAAGAAAAATTGAAAAAAATCCTGCAACACCACAATATATACTTACAGAAATAGGTGTTGGATATAGAATGGTTGATGAATAACTGTATGTATAAATGAAAGTATATTTGGCTAAGTTTATAATGATTATTTACAATAAAACAATGAAGGTATTATAAAAACGTCAGTAAATATCATAAAAGATTGTTATTGACGTTTTTATAGTGTCTATTGGCTTAATGATTTTATAATAGAATTATCTTGAGAAGAATATTTAAGAATATGGTTATGATGTTACATATCTTCATGTTCCAAAGATTCATTTAATTGTTGTTTTAAAATCATTTCATTATGAGATTCTTGTTTATAAATTGCATCAATAGCTAAAGCGATTTCATTTAAAATAGCTTTCAATAAAGCTTTTTCATAAGGTGCTAAATCCTCACCTTGTTCCATAGCAATACCAATCACTGCAAAAATATTGTCCTTTTTTCTAACAGCAAGATATAATCCTTTAGCAGCGGGAAGAGTGCTGGTTGAAACACCGGCATTTTTATTGTTGACAAGAACCCACTGGGCTACAGCTAACTCTTTATGATTAATGTATTCTCTTTTAATATCTGAAGTGATATGTGGACCATAAATCATAGGTTTTTGGAGTGTGTTGTTCTTAACGGGATAAAAAATAATTATACGATTTAACATTTTATATAGTTGAAAACATGTAATATTCATAATATCTTGATAAGAATTGCTCGTTTGTAAATTTTGACTTGTTTCTAATAGAATATCCATACTATGTGCATGAATAGAGGCTAAAAGGTTTTCTTTCTTTAATTTGTGAGCCATTGTACTAATGGATATTGATACAATGAACATGACAATAAAAATGAATGGATAATCAGATGAGAACATATTAAAGGTAAATCTTGGATCTATGAAGAAGTAGTTAATAGCAATAATGCTTAAAAAGGTTGAGATGAGATTGTATATTGGATAATATGTGACAATACCAATGAAACATGAAGCTAAAACATAGAGTAAAATAATATTTGTTGTATTGACATGTATTTCATAGAAAATAAAACCTAGTAATGTAGTAATAAGAAAAATAGATAGAGCTAAAATTGTTTCTTTTAATGGAAATTTGATAAATTTTGATAAATCTACAGATTTCTTTTGTGCCGTTGAACGATGATCTGGAATAATATAAATTTCTAGGTTTGGAGCATTCATCGTTAATTGATCGACAATGGTACTTCTTTTGATTAAAGTTGGTTTTTGATAAGAGCGACCTAACACTAATTTAGAGACACCACTTGTTTTGGCATATTGACCTATTTGAAATGCAACATCATCCCCATATGTAGAAACAATATCTGCTTTGAGATGTTTGGCTAAATTTAAATTCGACTGAAGTTGAGCTAAGGCTTTCTTAGAGAGATTATTACTTTTTGAAGTTTCAACATATAAAGCTGTAAAATCTGCATGAAAAGCCTGAGCCATACGTGAAGCTGTACGAATAACTTTTTGATTAGTTGGAGAACTTCCAATGCAAACAAGAATATGCTCTTTAGCAAAAGGTTGATTTTGTTTGGCTGTTACGATATTAACACGATCAGCACAACGTCTTAATGTAATCTCTCTTAAAGCTGTCAGATTATCTCTAATAAAGAAATGTTCCAAAGCTCTTTTGGCTTGTTGTTTATGATAGATTTTCCCTTCTTTTAATCTCTCAATTAAATCATCAATTTCAATATCTACTAATTTGACATCATCAGCATCATCAAAAACATGATCAGGTATTCTTTCATTAACCTTGATTCTTGTAATACTTTCAACAATATCATGTAGACTTTCTAAATGTTGTACATTCACTGTTGTATAAACATCAATACCCGCTCTTAATAATTCTTCAATATCACTATAACGTTTTTGATGTCTTGAACCATGAACATTGGTATGAGCTAATTCATCGACTAGAATAAGTTGAGGATGTCTTTTTAAAGCACCATCTAAATCAAATTCATAGAAAAGACGATCGCGATAAATAATTTTCTTTTTAGGAATCTGTTCTAGACCATAAATAAGATCGGTAGTCTCTTTACGATCATGCGGCTCTATATACCCTATAACAACATCAACACCTTGTACAGATTTTTGATGAGCAGCTTCAAGCATCGCAAATGTTTTACCGACACCAGCACAATAACCGAAAAATATTTTTAGACGTCCTTTTTTTATTGTTTCCATACCTACCACTTCCTTATTTTTTATTGTACATAAATTTTATAAATAAAAAAGTTTTAATAAAAATTTTAATATGATTTTAATATGGGGGCTTGGTGTTTTAACACTTTCTTTATTTTATCTATGCTAAGATATATACGTCTAAAAAAGACAAAAGGGGGAAACGCTATGATGATGGACATAATTATGGTAGCTGTATTAGCTATAGGTTTTCTGCTTATGAAACTTTTTGTAGATTGGAATGATAAACAGATCAATAAAAAGTAACGGAGGGAAGAATATGTGGTTATTAGCGATTGTGATTGTAGCATTAGCAAGTTATTTGGTTTATGCGTTGATCAATCCTGAGAAATTTTAATTTGGAGGAGAGTTTATGTTACAAATAGTATGTACATTACTTGTCTTCATGGTGATTATTTTTCCTATTGGAAAGTATGTTTATCATATAACAACTCACAAGAAGACATTTGCAGATCCACTTTTTGATCGTATTGATAATGGAATATATAAGATATTAAAAATTGATACATCAAATATGGGGTGGAAAAAGTATGCATTATCTTTATTGTTATTTAATGCATGTTTAGTTTTTGTTGGTTATCTTATTTTAAGAATTCAATCAATAGGTATATTCAATCCTAATGGTATTGAAGGGATGGAAGCAACATTATCTTACAATACAATTATTTCGTTTATGACAAACACAAATTTACAACATTATTCTGGTGAATCAGGTTTATCTTATTTATCACAAATGTTTGTCATCATTATGATGATGTTTACATCTGCAGCAACTGGATATGCTGCATGTGTTGCAATGGTTCGAGGAATCTTAGGTAAACGAATGGGTAACTTCTATTGTGATGTGACACGAATTACAACACGTTTCTTGATTCCTATGGCTTTCATTGTTGGATTGTTCCTTGTATCTCAAGGAGTACCTCAAAATTTGAGTCCAAATATAACACTAACAACAATTGAAGGGAAATTGCAAGATATTGCTTCTGGACCAATAGCGGCACTGGAATCAATTAAACACTTAGGAACAAATGGTGGAGGTTTCTTAGGGGCAAATTCATCAACACCACTTGAAAATCCAACAGTTTTATCAAATATTGCTGAATTATATTCAATGATGTTCTTACCAGCAGCTTGTGTATTCACATTTGGTCATATGGTTTATGATAAATATCAAGAAAGAAAAGCTAAAAAATTGGATACAACAGCTTCAAAAGAATTTGATAAACCAAGTTCTAAAGTTTGGTTAGGTAAAGAAGGACGTACAATTTTTGCGGCAATGTCAATTTTGTTTGTTATTGGTTTAGCACTATGTTTCTTTAGTGAAAGTCAAGGAAATAGTGCAGTTGCATCAGCTGGAATTACTCAAACAATTGGAAATATGGAAGGTAAAGAAGTAAGATTTGGAGTTGCCCAGTCTTCGCTCTTTACAACTGTAACGACATCATTTACAACAGGAACAGTTAACAATATGCATGATACATTAACACCATTAGGTGGATTAGTTCCATTATTGCATATGATGTTAAATGTTGTCTTTGGTGGTGTTGGTGTAGGTCTTATGAATATGCTGATTTATGCAATTATTGGTGTATTTATTTGTGGTTTAATGATTGGACGTACACCAGAGTATCTAGGTAAAAAAATAGAAGGAAAAGAAATGAAATTAGCAGCACTATGTATTATTATTCATCCTTTATTAATATTAGGATTTAGTGCTTTAGCTGTTTCAGTTCAAGCAGGATTAGATGGAATTACAAATCCTGGTTTTCATGGATTAACACAGGTATTGTATGAATTTACATCATCTGCAGCTAACAATGGTTCTGGATTTGAAGGATTAGCGGATAATACAGTATTTTGGAATGTTACTTGTGGTTTAGTTATGTTTTTAGGACGTTATCTATCAATTATTATTCAATTAGCTATTGCTGGAAGTTTATTTAATAAAATTGATGTGAACGAGTCAATTGGTACATTAAAAACAAATACTTGGACTTTCGCTATTATCTTAGTTTTTGTTGTTTATATTTTTGCAGCATTAACATTCTTACCAGCTTTAGCTCTTGGACCAATTTCAGAGGGATTGACCTTAGGTCTATAGAAAGGGGTTTAGTTTAATATATGAGTCGTCAAGAAAAAACAAAATTTATTACAAAAGATATTCTTGGTTCTTCTATCAAAGGGGCTTTTGTAAAATTAAATCCTATGTATATGATGAAAAATCCAGTTATGTTTGTTGTTGAAGTTGGATTTGTCATTTGTACGATTCTTGTCTTTTTCCCACATTTATTTAATGATAAGGGAGATAATTTAAGTTTATATAATGCGATTGTTGCGATTATTTTGTTTATTACTTTATTGTTTGCTAACTTTGCTGAATCTGTTGCAGAAGGACGAGGAAAAGCACAGGCTGAAACATTAAAGAAAACAAAGAAAGATACAAAAGCTCGTCTTATCCACGAGGATGGATCAGAAGAAATGATTTCAGCTAGTGAATTACAAAAAGGTGATGTTGTTCTCGTAAAAGCTGGAGAATTAATTCCAAATGATGGTGAAATCATCGAAGGAATTGCGAGTATTGATGAATCTGCGATTACAGGTGAATCGGCACCAGTCACTAAGGAAAGTGGGGGAGATTTTGCTTCAGTCACTGGAGGAACAACGGTTGTTTCAGACTGGATTAAAGTGGAAATTACTTCTGAACCAGGGCATTCATTCTTGGATAAAATGATTGCTTTAGTTGAAGGGGCTTCACGTCAAAAAACACCTAATGAAATAGCTCTAAACACATTATTAGTTTCATTAACAATTATTTTCTTAATCGTTATTGTAACACTTTATCCAATGGCTAATTATTCAGAAGTACAAATACCAATTTCAACATTAATCGCATTAACTGTATGTTTGATTCCTACAACAATAGGAGCTTTATTAAGTGCTATTGGAATTGCGGGAATGGATAGAGTAACACGTTTTAATGTTATTGCTATGTCAGGAAAAGCAGTTGAAGCATGTGGTGATGTTGATACAATGATTCTTGATAAAACAGGAACTATTACTTTTGGAAATCGTTTGGCTAGTGATTTTATCCCTGTATCAGGTATTAAAAAAGAAGAACTCACTGAATACGCTTGGATTGCATCTATAGGTGATGACACACCTGAAGGAAAATCTACTGTTGAATTGGCAGAAAAATTCGGTTGTCAATTACAAAGAAAAAATTATGAAAATGCTGAATTTATTGAATTTACTGCTGCTAGTAAAATGAGTGGTGTGAATACGACTGATGGACATGTTGTTCGTAAAGGTGCCGGTGACGCTATGATTCAATATGTTAAAGAAAATGGTGGTAAGGTACCAGATGATTTAACATTAAAAGTAGATGAAGTTTCAAAACTTGGTGGAACACCTTTGGTTGTATGTGCAGATTATAGAATTTTAGGTGTTATTTATTTAAAAGATACTGTAAAACCTGGTTTAGTAGAACGTTTTGAACGTTTGCGTAAAATTGGTATTAAAACTATTATGTGTACTGGAGATAATCCATTAACTGCTGCGACTATTGCTGCTGAAGCAGGTGTTGATGGTTATATTGCGGAATGTAAACCAGAAGATAAAATTGAAGCAATTAAAAAAGAACAATCTGAAGGAAAGATTGTAGCCATGACTGGTGATGGAACAAATGACGCACCAGCACTTGCCCAAGCTAATGTTGGTATTGCTATGAATAGTGGGACATCTGCTGCCAAAGAAGCTGCAAACATGGTTGATTTAGATTCTGACCCTACAAAGATCTTGGAAGTTGTAGAAATTGGTAAACAGTTGTTAATTACTCGAGGATCATTAACGACTTTCTCAATTGCTAATGATATTGCAAAATACTTTGCAATTATACCAGCCATGTTCCAAGCTGTTATACCACAATTAAGTGTTCTTAACATCATGGGATTACAAACATCTGAAAGTGCTATTTTATCTGCATTGATTTTTAACGCAGTGATTATTCCATGTTTGATTCCACTAGCAATGAAAGGTGTTAAGTATAAACCTATGAGTGCATCTAAAATGCTTGGAAGAAATATGCTAATCTATGGATTAGGTGGAGTGATTTGTCCATTTTTAGGAATTAAGATTATTGATATGATTATTGCACCATTATTAGTTTTATTAGGATTATAGGAGGTAAACTATGAAAAAGTTTTTAAGACACTTTAGATTGGCGTTTCTATTTGCAATAGCAATGTTTGTGATATGTGGATTTATTTATCCCATGGTATTAACAGGAGTTTCACAAGTTGTATTTCCAAGTCAATCAAATGGAAGTCTTGTTGAAGTAGATGGAAAAGCAGTGGGTTCTGAAATTGTTGGACAAGATTTTACTGATGAAAGATTGTTCCATTGCAGACCTTCAGCTTACAACTACAATACTTATACACAAGAACAAAAAGATAGTGGAGAATATGCAGGTTTATCATCTGGAAGTAACAACTATGCACCAAGTAATCCTGCTTTGAAAGAAAGATTAGATGAAGATATTGAAAAATTCTTAGAAGAAAATCCTACAGTAAGCAAAGAAGATATTCCTTCTGACATTATTACTGCATCAGGATCAGGATTAGATCCACATATTTCAGTAGAAGCTGCTAAAGTACAAATGGATAGAGTTGCTAAAAATACAGGTTTATCTCAAGAACAATTAGAAAAAATGATTGAAGAAAATACTTCAGGAAAATTCTTAGGTATTTTTGGAGAAGAAACTGTCAATGTTTTAAAATTAAACTTAATGGTTGCACAAGAAATAGATATGATTTAATGAAAAACTCCACTTTATCCAAGTGGAGTTTTTTGGTCTTGTTTATATAGAAAAGACTTTTTTTCGTAATAGCTATATAGTAAAATATAAATATATTTAAAGGGGAAAAGGAAGAAAATATGCAGGCGAATATATTGGTTGTAGAAGATGATCATTCAGTTAGAAATCTTGTGTCTACAACTTTGCAGACACATGGATATCAATTTGATGCTATGATTAATGGTGAGAGTGCTTTATTGGCTATGACATCACATCATTACGATATTATTTTATTAGATTTAGGATTACCTGATCAAGATGGTATAGATATTATCAAAACAGTTCGTACGTTTTCGGTTATTCCCATCATTGTTTTAAGTGCAAGAAGTAGTAATGAAGATAAGATAGCTGCATTGGATGCAGGAGCAGATGATTATTTAACAAAACCATTTAATATTGATGAACTTTTAGCAAGAGTTCGTTCAACTTTACGTAGAGCTGAATATTTACAAAATATGACGACTCAAGAAGAAACGGTTTTTGAAAATGGTGATTTAAAAATTAATTATTTATCAGCGACAGTATCTTTAAAAGGAAAAGAAATACATTTAATGCCAATAGAATATAATTTGCTTTGCCTTTTAGCAAAAAATGTTGGTAAAGTCTTAACTTATCAGTTTATTTTAGATAAAATATGGAAAAATGCATTGGAATCAGATTTGTCCTCATTGCGTGTTTATATGACAACATTAAGAAAAAAGATTGATAAACAGTATGCGGATGATCAAAAATATATTCAAACGCATATAGGTATTGGTTATCGTATGGTTAGACAAAAAAAGAGTGGTGAATAATATTCATGAATGAAGAAAAAAAACATCAAGGGCGTTTAAAAATATTTTTTGGCTATGCAATGCATACTGGAAAAACATATGCAATGTTACAAGAAGCTAAGGAATTGACGGATATGTCTAATGATGTGGTTGTGGGGTATATAGAAAATGTAGAAGGGTTAGAGACGATTTTAAAGGGGTTGGAATGTGTTCCCAATCGTCAGTTAATGCTATCTTCACCAGAGGTAGATATAGATGCTATTTTAGCGAGACATCCACATATAGTATTGATTGATCATATGGCTCATACAAATAGAAATGGCTCTAGGCATTTAAAACGTTATCAAGATATTCTTGAAATACTTGAAGCAGGAATTGATGTTTATACAACTGCCAATGTACAAGATATAGTGAGCTTACAAGATGATATTAATAAGATAACAGGAGAGCATTCAAGTGAAACAATACCTGATTATCTTTTTGAACAAGCACATCAAGTTAAGTTTATTGATAATGAGCCACAATATGAGCATCATTATTCAGTAGAAACTTTAAAAGCATTAAGAGAGTTAGCAATCAAATGTTGTGCACAAAGAATAAAAAAGTTAACTTCCTTACCTTCTAAATCTCATTTTATAAATTCTGAGCATATCTTAGTCTGCTTGTCACCATCACCTTCAAATGCGAAAGTCATAAGAACAGCAGCAAAACTTGCAAATACATATCAAGCAAGATTAACAGCTTTATATATTGCACCATTGGATAAAAAGCTTTCTAAAAAAGAATATCAGTATCTACAAGAAAATATATCTCTAGCAAAAGACTTACAAGCACAAATTGAAGTGCTTAATGATAATAAGGTTGTATTTGAAATAGCTGAATATGCTAGAATCTCTGGGGTTACCAAAATTGTGCTAGGTCAAAGTCCAACGCATTTTTTTCAACGTTCTTCATTATCTGAGCAATTAGTTCGATTAGCACCACAACTAGAAATATATGTTATACCTTATATTGATGAAAGGTCTATTTTTAAGTTAGCAAGACCACAATTAACACTTAATCGTCAAGATTTCATGCGAACAGCAGGTATGTTGATTTTGTCCACATTGATTGGTGGAATCTTTTATTATCTTGATTTTAAAGAATCTAATATTATACTGATTTATATTTTAGGTGTTTTAATGACTGCATTGATTACGACAAGAAGAATTTATAGTTTAGCATCTTCATTCATTAGTGTCTTGATTTTTAATTTTCTTTTTACAAGTCCAAGATTAACATTGAGAGCTTATGATTCAAGGTATATCGTGACATTTATAATCATGTTTATTGTTGCTTTTATTACAAGCAGTATGACAAATAAGTTACAAACAAGTGCAAAAGATTCAGCACAAAATGCTTATCGTATGAAAATATTATTAGAAACAAATCAGAAACTACAGAAGGAAAAAAATAAAGAAGGAATTATTTCTGTAACATGTCATTCACTTATGAAATTATTACAAAGGGATATTATTTTCTATCCTGTTTCAAAGAATAATTTAGAAAAACCACTTATTTTTTGCCAATCGCCAAAGGATACATCCATATTTCAAAATGAAGAAGCTGTTGCAAAATGGGTTCTCAAAAATAATAAACATGCTGGAGCGACAACGAAAACATTATCCAATGCATTATGCCTTTATTTAGCAGTACGTATTGGAGAAAAAATTTATGGTATTATCGGTATATATATAGATGACAAACCCTTAGATTCATATGAAAATAATATTATGCTTTCTATCTTAGGAGAATTAGCTCTTTCTTTAGAAAATGAAAGTGTTATTAAGGAAAAAGCAACCGCAGATTTAAAAGCCAAAAATGAACAACTCAGAGCTAATCTTTTACGTTCTATATCTCATGATTTGAGAACTCCTTTGACTTCTATCTCTGGTAATGCAGGAATTTTATTAAGTACGGGTACAATCTTAGATGAAGATAAAAAAAAGCAGTTATACAGCGATATTTATGATGATTCTTTATGGCTTATTAATCTTGTAGAAAATTTATTGTCTGTAACTCGTATAGAAAATGGATCAATGAATTTGAATCTAAAAGTAGAATTAATAGAAGATGTGATTAATGAAGCACTTAAGCATATCAATACACGCAGAATACAACATCATATTCAAGTTATTCAAGATGAAAATATATTACTTGCTAAAATAGATGCTAGACTGATTGTTCAAGTCATTATGAATATCTTAGATAATGCTATCAAATATACACCTGATCATACAACAATAACTATACAGAGTTATCTTAAAGATAAAAACATCTATATTGATATTGCTGATGAAGGAAATGGCATTAATGATAAAGATAAGGAACATATTTTTGATATGTTTTATACTGCCAATCGTCAAGTTGCAGATAGTCGCAGAAGTTTAGGATTGGGATTATCTCTTTGTCAGTCCATTATACAGGCACATCATGGGGAAATTAAAGTTTATGATAATTCGCCTCATGGAACAGTTTTTCAGATATCTTTACCGGCACAGGAGGTAGAAATACATGAATAGTCCAAAAATATTAGTTGTGGAAGATGATAAAGCCGTTCGTAATTTGATTGCTATTACATTACAGACAAGAAATTATAAATATATATTATCTGATAGTGGAGAATCAGCTCTTCTAGAGTTTGCCTCTGAACATCCTGATGTTATCCTTCTAGATTTGGGATTACCTGATATAGATGGAATGGAAGTGATTCAAAAAATTCGTGAAAAATCACAAATTCCAATCATTATTCTTAGTGCCAGAGGAGAAGAAAGTGACAAAGTGACAGCTCTTGATGTCGGAGCAGATGATTATTTGACAAAACCATTCTCGGTAGAAGAATTATTGGCTCGATTGCGTGTCGCATTAAGAAGAACAGAATATATATGGAATAGTGATGCAAAAAACAACCATATATTTGAAAATGGAGATTTAAAAATTGATTATGCTTCAAGTTGTGTGACTCTTAAGGGAGAAGAAATTCATTTAACACCTATTGAATATAAGATATTAAATTTGTTATCAAAAAATATCGGAAAAATTTTAACGCATACTTATTTAACACGAGAAATATGGGGAAGTGCTTTTGATAGTGATGTCGCTTCGTTACGTGTTTTTATGGCTAATTTGCGTAAAAAGATTGAACCAGAAAAAAGTGGTGTGAGTTATATTCAGACACATGTAGGGATAGGCTATCGTATGATGAAGATTGAAAAGAGTGATTAAATTCTCACAGCATTCTCACACAAGCTTTTGTTTTCTCACACTCACTTCACAATATATTTCTTATAATAATAGTGAAGATAAGGAGTGAGTTATATGAAACAAAATAGAAATGAATATATAGTTTTAGAAAAATTAGGAGAAAAGGTTAAAAGTCTTATTGAAAAGGATCGTTCTGAATGTCAGGAGTTAGTTGTTCAGGCATTAGTGAATTATCCACATGCACCTCAACCACAGAATTTACTAGGTATTTTAGCAGAAAAACAAGGAGATTTAGCCCTAGCAATGAAACATTATCGTGCAGCTTGGTCATTATCTCCTAATTACCGACCATCAAGAAAAAATATTGATCGATTGGTATCTTTATCAAGTTTCCAATGTTATTATTATGATCAAGAGTGTTGCGAGATGGAAACGCAAGATTCTCAAGGATTGTTTAAAAGAAAAATTATTATATAATTTGCATTTTCATAAAAAAACTTGTTATATTTGGAAAAAATAAAAAAATATATTGACAAAAGAAAGCTATCCATGTATGATTAACGCATATTAAAAATCGTTGATCAGGAAGAGTAATTTCTTGAACGCTTCAAGCGAGGTAGTACAGAGTGGAAGACTACTAAGTGGAAAGGAATGAAACGCACCTGTGAGAGTCCATTGGAAATAAGAGTATAATGGAACGTAACCTGCGTTAAGGGATAGAGTGGTTAGTTTTTCTAACAACTAGAGTGGTACCGTGTATATGCACCTCTGGAGAAATCCAGAGGTTTTTTGTTTATAGAGAGGGTGATTGAATTGCGGCGATTGATAGAAAGAATGAATAAATATAATAAAAGAAAAATACAAAATAATGAAAAGGAGAATGAACAATGGAAAAGAAACAATATAAAAAAGTCGTATTAGCTTACTCAGGGGGATTAGATACATCAATTATTATAGCGTGGTTAAAAGAAAATTATGGTTGTGAAGTGATTGCCGTAGCAGGGGATGTTGGTCAAGGAGATGAACTTGAAGGATTAGAAGAAAAAGCTTTAGCTACAGGAGCATCTAAATATTATTGTGCTGATTGCAAGGAAGAGTTTGTGAATGATTTTATTTTTCCAGCTATTAAAGCCAATGCTGTGTATGAAGGAAAATATCTTTTAGGAACTTCTCTAGCAAGACCGATCATTGCGAAAAAATTAGTAGAGATTGCCAAAAAAGAAGGTGCAGATGCCATTTGTCATGGTTGTACAGGTAAAGGAAATGATCAGGTCAGATTTGAACTGACAATCAAAGCTTTTGCTCCAGAATTAGATATTATTGCACCATGGAGAGTATGGGAATTAAAGAGTAGAGAAGATGAAATTGAATATGCCCAAGCGAGACATATTCCTTTAAAAATCAATAAGGAAACAAACTATTCTAAAGATAAAAACTTATGGCATTTATCACATGAAGGATTGGATCTTGAAAATCCTGCTAATGAACCTATGTATGACAAGATTCTTGAATTAGGTGTCACACCAGAAAAAGCACCAGACAAGCCAACATACATTACAATTACTTTTGAAAAAGGAATTCCAGTTGCTTTAAATGGTGAAAAAATGAATGGTATTGATTTGATTACTGCTTTAAACAAAATTGGTGGAGAAAATGGTATTGGCATCATTGATATGGTTGAAAACAGATTAGTTGGTATGAAATCAAGAGGTGTTTATGAAACACCAGGTGGAACAATTCTTTATAAAGCACATGCTGATTTGGAAGAAATCACAATTGATAAAGAAACACAACATTTCAAATATCAGGTTTCTCAAAAGCTAGCAGATATTTTATATAACGGTCAATGGTATACACCACTAACAAAAGCATTACTTGCTTTTATTGATGAAACACAAAAGACAGTCAATGGAGATGTGAAATTAAAGTTATATAAAGGCAATATTATGGGAGCTGGTATGACTTCACCAGATACTTTATATAGTGAACAGACAGCTTCATTTGGAGAAGATGAAGATTATAATCAAATGGATTCTCAAGGATTTATTAATTTATATGGTTTACCTATTAAAGTCAAAGCTTTATTAGATCAACAAAGAAAGAAATAGGAGTTGAAAATATGGCGTTATGGGCAGGGAGATTTAAAAAAGAAATCAATGCTAATGTGAATGCTTTTAATTCATCCATATCATTTGATGCAAGAATGTATAAACATGATATTATGGGGAGTCAGGCACATGCTAAAATGCTCGCAAAACAAGGCATTATTTCTAGGCAGAATTTAACTGAAATATTAAAAGGATTGGATGACATATTATGTGAATTGGAAAATGGCGATTTGTTATTTGATCCTCATGCTGAAGACATTCATATGTTTATTGAAGCAGAACTCACAAAGCGATATCCAGAAAGTGGTAAAAAACTTCATACTGCCAGATCACGTAATGATCAAGTGGCTTTAGATTTAAGGTTATATACACGTGATGAAATCAAAGATATTCAGGGTATGTTAATGGAATTGATGCAAGTGCTTATCAATCAGGCTAAAGGGCATACACATACCATTATGTGTGGTTATACACATTTGCAACGTGCTCAGCCTATTACCTTTGCCCATCATTTAATGGCTTATGTTGAAATGTTTTATCGTGATTATACAAGATTGGATGACTGCATGAAACGACTCAATGTTTCACCATTAGGTAGTGGGGCATTAGCCACAACAACATATCCTATTGATCGTCATTTTGTAGCACAGGAACTTCATATGAATGATATTATGTATAACTCATTAGATGGTGTTAGTGATCGCGATTATGCAATTGAACTGGCCAATGATTTGGCTATGATTATGATGCATTTATCACGTTTAAGTGAAGAAATCATTTTATGGTGTTCATGGGAATTCAAATATATTGAACTGGATGATGCTTATGCGACAGGATCAAGCATCATGCCACAAAAGAAAAATCCAGATATTGCGGAACTGGTCAGAGGAAAAAGTGCCAGAGTTATCAATGATGTTTCTACATTACTGACAATGATGAAAGGTCTACCGCTTGCTTATAATAAGGACATGCAGGAAGATAAGGAAACTTTATTTGATGCGATTGATCAGGTGAAATTATGTTTGCCAGTCTTTAGTGATATGATCAACACAATGAAAGTGAATAAACAGCGTATGCAAGAATGTGCAGCTAAAGGATTTATTAATGCAACGGATTGTGCAGATTATCTTGTGAAAAAAGGAAAAGCTTTTAGAGATGCTTATAAAACAACAGGAGAGCTTGTTGCTTATTGTATTGATCATGATGAAGTTCTTGAAACTCTTCCACTTGATATCTATAAATCTTTTGATGAAGTTTTTGAAAAAGATGTTTATCAGGCTATATCACTTTTAACCTGCGTTGAAAATAGACTTGTTGATGGAGGTCCTGCTCCTCAAACATGCCAAAAAGCAATCGCAAGAATGGAAAAACAATTGGAGGCGTTGAATCATGGTTAAAGTAGGAATTATTGGTGCCAGTGGATATGCTGGGGCAGAGTTATATCGTTTGTTGTTGAATCATCGACATGTTGAAATTGTTGCAATCAGCTCTCAAAGTTATGAAGGAAAGATGATTTCACATTTATATCCATCATTTTATGGAGTCTTTGATATGACATTCACGAATGATCAGGAAGTCATTGAAAAAGCTGATATGATTTTTGCATCATTGCCTCATGGTCTCAGTGAAAAATATGCCAAACAATGTGATGAACAAGGAAAGAAGTTTATAGATTTAGGTGCAGATTTTCGTTTGGATCAAGAAAAAGATTATCAACAATGGTATCAACATGATTATCAATATCCACAATTACATGAAAAACAGGTTTATGGTTTAAGTGAAGTCAATCGTGAACAGATTAAACAGGCATCAATTATCGGAAATCCAGGATGTTATCCAACATCCATTACTTTAGGATTATATCCATTATTAAAAAATCATATGCATAAAGATGAAAAGATTATCATTGATTCCAAATCTGGAACAACAGGAGCAGGGAAATCGTTAACGGAAGACACGCATTTTCCAAAATGTAATGAATCTTTTCATCCTTACAAAATCGCAAGTCATCGTCATACTCCTGAAATTGAACAAGAACTTTCAAAGATGGCTCATCAAAATATAGAAGTTGTATTTACACCACATTTATTGCCAGTCAATCGTGGAATTATTTCTACCATATATGTATCTTTAAAGGACTCTGTATCATGGGATGATGTTTATGATATTTATCAAAAAACTTATCAAGATGAATATTTTGTAAGAGTCTTACCAAAAGGACAAGTGGCTGATTTAAAATTTGTACAATATTCTAATTTCTGTGATATATCTTTACACTATGATGCAAGATATCATCAACTGATTGTTGTTTCCACAATAGATAATATGGTAAAAGGTGCAGCTGGACAGGCTATTCAAAATATGAATTTGATGTATGGTTTTGATGAAAAAGAAGGATTAATGATGGTACCAGCATCATTTTAAGGGGGAAAAATATGTTTAAAGATATTGATGGAGGGGTGTGTGCCCCTCTAGGATTTCAAGCCTCTGGAATCCATTGTGGTATTAGAAAAAATAAAAGTAAAAAAGATTTGTCTTTAATTGTCAGTGATGTTATGTGTCATTGTGCGAGTACCTATACTCAAAACAAGGTGAAAGGGGCACCCATCTATGTCACACAACAGCATTTAAAGAATCTTGAAGCCAAAGCTATTATTTGTAATAGTGGTAATGCCAATACATGTAATCCTAATGGCATTGAAATAGCAGATCAAATTTGTCAATTATGTGGACAGGCATTAGGCATTGATAACGATGATATTGTAGTTGCTTCTACAGGTGTGATTGGACAACCTTTAAGTATTGAACCGTTTGAAAATCATATGGAACAATTGGTTCAATCCCTGTCAGCTAATGGAAGTACAGATGCCTGTGAAGGAATTATGACAACAGATACTGTCAAAAAAGAATATGCGGTTGAATTTGAACTTGATGGCAAGACTTGTCATATTGGAGCAATCGCAAAGGGTAGTGGGATGATTCACCCTAACATGGCTACAATGTTAGCCTTTGTGACAAGTGATGTTGCTATTTCTAAAGACATGTTAAATGAGGTTATTCATGAAGTTGTTGATGATACATTTAATATGGTGAGTGTTGATGGGGATACTTCTACTAATGATATGTTGACATTAATGTGTAATGGTCTAGCTCAAAATAATGAAATTAAACAAAAAGATGAAAACTATCAGTGCTTTAAAGAAGCATTGATGTATATTTGTACATGTTTATCTCAAGCGATTGCGAAAGATGGTGAAGGAGCAACAAAACTTTTAACTTGTAGTGTTTTACATGCAAAGACAAAAAAGGATGCGAAGATTGTTGCTAAATCCGTTATTACAAGTTCACTTTTGAAAGCTGCTATGTTTGGTGAAGATGCAAATTGGGGACGTATCTTATGTGCTATTGGTTATAGTGATGCTGATTATGATATTCAAAAAATTGATGTTGATTTTAAAAGTAAAAAGGGGAAAATTTGTGTTTGTCAAAATGGTGGTGGATATCCTTTTAGTGAGGAAGAAGCTGCTCAGATCTTAAGTGAAGATGAGATAGAAATAATCATAGATTTACATGATGGAGATGATCAGGCAACTGCCTGGGGATGTGATTTAACTTATGACTATGTCAAAATTAACGGCGATTATCGCACATAAAGGGGAATAATTATGAATCAAAAAGCAGTGATTAAAGCAGAAATTTTATCTCAGGCATTACCATATATTCAAAAATATCATGATAAAGTTGTTGTGATTAAATATGGTGGCAATGCCATGATTAATGAAGAATTAAAGATGAATGTGATTCAGGATGTCGTGTTATTATCAGAAATTGGGATTAAAGTCATTCTAGTACATGGTGGTGGACCAGAAATTAATCAGACATTAAAGAAGATGAATATTGAATCTCAGTTTATTCATGGTTTAAGATATACGGATGATGAAACAATGAATGTTGTGCAGATGGTTTTGGCAGGTAAAACAAATAAAGATCTTGTAAAATTAATTATGCAAAAAGGTGGTAATGCAGTAGGAATCAGTGGTATTGATAATCAGCTGATAGTTGCGAAAAAACATGAATCTCAAGATGATTTGGGATATGTAGGGGATATTGTCAAAATTAATGCTCATATCATTATAGATTTATTAGATAAAGGCTATATTCCAGTTGTTTCAAGTGTGGGGACTGATGAAACAGGGCAGACTTATAATATTAATGCTGATACGGCAGCTGCTGAAATTGCAGCCCAAATCCAAGCAGAGAATATGATTTTGGTGAGTGATATACCAGGATTATTAATGGATAAAGATGATGAATCAACATTGATTCCTTTGGTTCATGTCTATGAAGTGAAAGGATTAACAGATAAAGGAATTATTAGTGGTGGTATGATTCCTAAAGTAGAATGTTGTGTGAGGGCCATTCGCGAAAATGTAAAAAAAGCAGTGATTATTGATGGTCGTATTCCTCATTCTATTTTAATTGAAATGTTATCTAAAGATGGTATTGGAACAATGTTTACAAGATAGGAGGATTATATGGTCAATTTAAAAAATAGAAGCTTTTTAACATTAAAAGATTATTCTAAAGAAGAAATTCGTTATTTATTAGATATGGCACATCGTTTAAAAAAGGCAAAGAAAAATGGAAGAGTTGGAACAGCATTAAAAGGAAAAAATGTAGTCTTATTATTTGAAAAAACATCAACACGTACACGTTGTGCCTTTGAAGTTGCCACTTTAGATGAAGGTGGACATGTGACATTTTTAAGCAATTCACAAATGGGGAAAAAAGAATCTTTAGAAGACACAGCGAAAGTTTTAGGAAGAATGTATGATGGTATAGAATTTAGAGGATTTGAACAAAAGACTGTTGAAGATTTATCCAAATACTCAGGTGTCCCTGTATGGAATGGATTAACGGATGTTGATCATCCAACTCAGACATTGGCTGATTTTATGACTATTGAAGAACATTTAAATAAACCATTAGAAGAAGTCAAATTTGTTTTTACAGGAGATATTAGAAATAATGTTTGTTATGGGCTGATGTATGGTGCAATGAAAATGGGAATGCATTTTGTATGTTTAGGACCCAAAGATTTACAAATTGATCCTGAAGTTTTAGCGTATTGTCAACAGGAAGCACAAAAATCAGGTGGAAAAATTGAGGTTTTAGATAATGTTGATGAAGCGGTGAAAGATGCTGATGTCATTTATACAGATATTTGGGTTAGCATGGGAGAAGATGAAGCATTATATGAACCAAGAGTCAAAATGTTATCACCTTATAAAGTGACAACAGAAATGATGAAAAAAACGGGAAAAGAGTCTACACTTTTTATGCATTGTTTACCATCATTTCACGACTTTGAAACAGAAGTCGCTAAGGCTAAGTATGAACAGGGAATTGATATTAGAGAAGTTGAAGATGAAGTTTTCAGATCATCACAATCTGTTGTTTTTGATGAAGCTGAAAATAGAATGCATACAATTAAAGCTGTCATGGTAGCCACAATTGGTAATTATTAGAAAAAGAAACTGTTCATTTCTAAACTGATTAACAGTTTTTTCATATATTATCCACATCAAAGACTTATAATCATAGTGTATAAAAGATGGGAGAATAAACAAATGAAAAAATTACTGTTAGTATTACTTGTTGTTTGTTTAAGTGGGTGTACACAAACAATTCAAAATGATCCGTTAAAAAATAGTCAATCCATAAAACAAGATGACAAACAAAAAGTTGTAGAAGCTGGAAAAAAACAGCTTATGGATGGGATAAAACAGACAATGCCTGAAGAGATATATCAGGAGTTAACAAATAAAAAAGTGGTTTATGAAATAGATGATATTATCACAATTGGCAATGATCAAAATAACCCTACTTTACGCTTGGATTTTGCTTATCAGAATGGTCAATTGGTTCAATTTGTTAATAAGGAATATGGTTTTTTAGATACATTACCAACACGTATGACAAGCGAACAGCAAGCCAAAGAAACAGCAAAGACTTTTGCGAAAGTTTTCTTGAATCAAGATGTCAAGTTACAAAAAACAACAGCTTTAAGTGGCTATGACACTGACCAATATATAACATTTAAAGACGAGAATCATCACACATATCTTGTGGCATTAAATATTAATGTTTTATTGAAATATAATGAAAATTCATGATAAAGGAAACTTATTATATTTTCAATATTGATAGCCAAGAAGATATATGAATAGACTTAGCATAATGTTACATTTTTGTAATGTTGTGCTTTTTTCTTTTCGTGAAGATTTGAAAAATATATAATATTTTTAAGAGGTGATGGAAATGGAAAAAATGCACATCATGATTGTAGAAGATGATGAAACACTTGCTAGAGAAATAAAAGATTTTTTGATGAGATGGGGATATTATGCTGTTATCGCAACACATTTTGAAAATATTGTTGAAGATTTTTATAATTATAAACCTCATCTTATTTTAATGGATATTAATTTACCATATTATGATGGTTTTTACTGGTGTACACAAATTAGAAATACATCACAAGTTCCTTTAATTTTTATAAGCAGTCGTAATGATGATCATGATAAAATCAGAGCTATTCTTCAAGGTGGTGATGATTATGTCGATAAGCCATTTCATTTGGAATTGTTGAAGGCTAAGATTGAAGCTATTTTAAGAAGAACATATCAATATAAAGTTAAAGATCAAATGAGAATCAATGCCGATATTTATTATGATAAAACAAAGGGCAGCTTGTTTTATCATGAACATGAGATTCATCTGACAAAATCAGAAAGTCAGATAGTTTGTCTTTTATTAGAATCTCAAGGAGCCATAGTCACAAGACAGGCATTAATGGAAGCGTTGTGGAATACTGATGAATTTATTTCAGATAATTCTTTAACAGTGCTTATTTCCAGATTGCGTACAAAATTAAAAGATGAATGTCATCAGGATATTATTTGTACAAAGAAAGGACAGGGATATTATATATCATGATTTATTTACGAAAATATAGTCGCTATATCCTTGTCATAACCTTGATTATATTGGCGTATAATCTCTATTTTATTTATCTTGTTCCTGGAGCTAATACACAATATCTGATTTATTTTGATGTTGTTGTAGGGGTATGTCTTCTTTCTTTCATTTTTTTAGACTTTATGCATGAAAAATACAGTTTAGATAAGAAAAAGGATTATTTACAATCAAAAGAAGTCATTTGTTTTGAGTTTGATCATTTTGATAATATTGATATTGCCTATCACGATGTTCATGTTCTTCAAAAGCAGCTAGATGAAATATATCAAGTCAATAATGATTTACAGGATTATATGACAAAATGGTGCCATGAAATTAAAATTCCATTATCAGCTAGTTTATTGATCAATCAGAAAAATACAGATTATCAACAAAAACAAAATATGCAGGAACAGTTAGAAAAAATGAACCAGTATCTGAATCAAATCATGGTGGTGAGTCGTATTCAAAGTCAGATTCATGATATATACATTAAACCTGTTTCATTAAAAGACAGTGTTTATCAATCCATCAAGAATAATCAATTCTTTTTGATTAATAAGCATTTTGAAATGGATGTAAATGTAGAAGATTTACAGATATATAGTGATAAAACATGGCTCATCTATGTCTTAGATCAGATTATTAATAATGCCATTAAATATGCCAAAGAGTCACCTCAATTAAAAATCTGGAGTGAACATCATGAAGAGCAGATAGATTTATATATTGAAGACAATGGAGAAGGTATTCAATCACAAGATTTGCCTAGAATTTTTGAAAAAGGATTTACTGGTCAAAATCATCATAATGGACAATATAAATCTACTGGAATGGGATTATATATGGTGGAAAAAGTGATTTCTCAATTAGGTCATTCTATTGAAGTAGATAGTGTTTTTCAAAAGTTTACCCGTGTTCATATAACATTTCGGGATCAAAGAGATTATTTTTATCGCTAACCTTTCAGTCAATGTAAGATATAAATAGATATTGTTATCAAGATGTAAGGATTTCTCATCAATGATATCTTAAAATGGAAAGTGTTAGGAGGAATGATTTATGGATAAGAAAAAAGTTGTTGAAATCAAAGGATTAGTCAAAAACTATGGAACAAGAGGTTTTCAAACAAGAGTCTTAAAAGGTATTGATTTAACCATTTATGAAAATGATTTTATTGCGATTATGGGACCGAGTGGAAGTGGAAAGACAACGTTGTTGAATATTTTATCAACGATTGATAAACCGACACAAGGAACAGTTCTATTGGATGGTAAAGATGTTACAAAGTTAAAAAATAAAGAATTATCTCAGATACGAAGAGATAAGATTGGTTTTATTTTTCAAGATTATAATTTATTGGATACAATGACTTTACAAGATAATATTTCCTTGCCATTATCATTAAATGGTGTTTCTTCTCAGGAATGTATATCAAAATGCCAGGCTTTAGCACAGGTTTTTGGATTAAAGGAGCATTTAAAGAAATATCCTTACCAATTATCAGGCGGACAAAAACAAAGAGGAGCCACTTGTCGTGCATTAATCAGTGAACCTGAAATCATATTTGCAGATGAACCAACGGGCGCTCTCGATTCAAAATCAAGTCGTGATTTACTGGAACGTCTTAAAATGGTCAATGATGAAGGAAAAGCCACTATCTTAATGGTGACACATGATGCTTTAAGTGCTTCGTATGCTAAAGATGTCTATATTTTAAGTGATGGTATGATGAAATGTCGTTTAACGCGAGGAGATTCTCGTAAAGAATTTTATGATCGTATCATTGATATGCAAGTGTCTATGGGAAGTGATTTTTCATGAGCTTAGCCAAATTATCCATCATGAACTTCAAAGCAAGTTTTAAAAACTATGTTTCACTGATTATATCATTAGCTTTTACAGTTCTTATTATTTTTAATTTCTTTAATCTTATGGATTCTTCTATTATGGAATCATTAGGAAAAATAAATAGTCAAAATATAAAGATTGTCATTCAATGTGTGATTGTTGTTTTAAGCTGTTTTATGTTTTTCTTTATCTGGTATGCTACAAACGTTTTTTTAACCAAACGTAAAAAAGAAATTGGTGTCTATGTGTTTATGGGACTCACAAATCAGAGAATTGGAAAACTTTATATGTTGGAAACAATGCTGACTGGTCTTGTTGCTTTGGTTATGGGAATCGGTTTTGGCATTTTAATATCTCAGTTGTTTACAATGACTTTAGTAACGATTTCTGATATCGAAGTCAATCTTTCTTTTGAAATTTCATTGTCAGCCGTTTTATGGAGCAGTTTGATTTACTTTATTGTTTATATGATTTTTGTTTTCAAAGGATATATCAATTTAGTAAGAAGCAGTGTTTTAGATATGGTCAGTGCCAATCGTCAAAATGAATATGTGAAACAAAATAAAGTGATTCTCTTTTTAAAAGCCATACTTGGAATTATCATTCTGGTTTTAGGATATTATTATGCCATTAAAGAAGGTGGCATGGAAACAATGGCTAATGCCTTATTAGCAGTTATTTTGGTCATCATTGGTGTCTATTTGCTCTTTGGTGGTTTCATTCCATTGATTTATCAGACATTGGCTTCCAATAAAAGATTTCTATACAAGAAACAAAGAACCTTATGGATCAATCAGATTATCTTTCGTATGAAGAAAAATTATCGTACTTATGCGATTGTAACAGTATTAATGATATGTGCCCTCACAGCATTAGCTACAGGTGTGGCTATGCATGAACGTTGTCAGATGATACATGATTTTGAAAATGTCTATACGTATCAGATTTTTTCTCAACAGGCTAATCTCCAAAATGAATTTATGCAAGTGATAGAAGAACATAATGATGTGCAGTATAGTTCCTATATTGAAATGTTGCAGATTGAAGGAAGTTATGCCAGTACAACACATCAAAAGAATACATTTGCTTTGATTCCTTATTCTCAACTCAAAAAATTAGCCCAGGATTCTCATCAGGCATTTGAACTTAAACAGCCACAAAATGATGAAGTGATTGATTTAGCTCATCAATATATCCTTTCATTAATTACAACGGATGAATTAGAAGATATTCAGATACAAAATCAAGTCTATGATACAATTCAAAGAACAACTGTCCCTTATTTAGGGTATTTACAGGAACAGGTTTCTTTCTACTGTGTCAGTGATGAAGAATATGAAAGATTGAAATCTGCAGGAGCATCTTTATATGTCTATAATTATAAGATTGAGAATACCAAAATGTTAAATGCATCTGTTGATGATATTCAACAACATCAGGATTGTGTAGGTCTCATTAAAATTGATCCGCAAAATGATTCTACGCAATGGATTCAAATGCTTTATCCTGTTTGTATCTTTATGTTTATGGTCTTTATTTTTGCGAGTGGAAGTATCATTTTTATGAAACTTTATAATGATGCTTTTGAAGAAAAAGAACGTTATCGTGTTTTAAGAAAAATAGGGATTAGTACAAAAACATTAAAAGCAGGTGTGCAAAAAGAATTGTTATTGACATATATTGTCCCATTTTTACTTATGAGTCTTTCTTCTTATTTTTCAGTGCATGCATTGGCAAATATGATGCAGACAAATCTGTTATCAGTCAATATATTGAGTGTAGGCGTCATTGCTATATTCTTTGTTGTATGTTATGGCTTATCAGTTGTTATATACTGTCAAAATGCAGGTATTTATGAAAAAGGATTCTAGTATCTCATCTAGAATCTTTTTTATTCAAAATATAAAACCATATCATACCAAGTTTCATTCGCAAGTGTTGATTGAGATAGACCAAGATTCATAAATCCAAACTTTTCATAATAATGAATGAGTTCCTCTTTACAAGTTAAAATACAACCTTTGCGATTTTGTTTTCTTGCATCCTCAATCAGCTGATACATCAGCTTTGAAGCATAATCATGATTTTGGTGCTTTAATGATGTATTGACACCTAAAATAGCTTGCCACTTTCCATTTTCATTATGAATACGAGGATCATGAAACATAACATCCTGAATGCGAGAATGATCAGTCACAGGACCATTGATAAAAGCAAGGATTTCTTTTTGCTCTTCCATAATCCAAAAGTGTTGAGGATATGTTTCTCATCTGTGTTTGTATTCAATTTCTGATATTCTTTCTTCAGGCGGATAACACTCATTACATATTTGCACAAGCATAGATAAATCTTCTAGACGAGCATGACGTATCATCATAAAGTTTCTCCTCATATTTAATAGATTTATATTGATTATAAAGTGTTAACTTTATTTTGAAAATATATATGGCATATAAAAAAATAAAATCTAAAGCTATATGTTTTGATAAAAAAGTAGTATGATAATCATAGAGGTGAAATAGGATGGAAAAAAGGAAGTTTGAAAAACTAGGGATTGAATCATCGTTACTAGGTTTTGGATGCATGCGTTTTCCTTTAGATGAAAATGGGAATATTGAAGAAAAAGAAGCTGAACAGATGTTAGACATAGCGATTGCAAATGGAGTCACTTATATTGATACAGCATATCCATATCATAATGGAGATAGTGAACCATTTGTTGGGAAAGTCTTGAAAAAATATGATAGACATCAATATACATTAGCGACAAAATTGCCAATCTGGAATGTCAATAGTCAACAGGAAGCCAGAGAAATCTTTGAATCACAACTACAAAGATTAGATGTGGAATATGTAGATTTTTATTTGTTGCACGCTTTAGATGAAAAGAAATGGGAAAAAGTATTAGAATATCATATTATTGAATTATGTGAACAATTAAGACAGGAAGGAAAAATTAAATATTTAGGATTTAGTTTCCATGATGAATATCCTGTTTTTGAAAAAATATTAAAAGCTCATGATTGGGATTTTTGTCAGTTACAGTTAAATTATATGGATATGAATATTCAAGCTGGACAAAAGGGTGTTGATTTAGCCAACCAATTAGGAGTACCTATTGTTGTTATGGAGCCTATTAAGGGTGGAAGTTTGGCTACTTTACCACAAGATGTGACACAAATGTTTAAGGATTATGATGCAAACAGAACTTTAGCATCTTGGGCATTAAGATATGTAGGAACTTTGCCTGGTGTAAAAGTCATCTTAAGTGGGATGTCAACATTATCACAGGTTAAAGATAATTTAAAAACTTTTGAAGATTATCAGAATTTAAATGATGAAGAAATGAATATCGTTCAAAAAGTTGCAGATACATTACATGCTCGTACAAGAAATGGATGTACAGGTTGTGGATACTGTATGCCTTGTCCTTTTGGTGTTGATATACCTGCTAACTTTAGATATTGGAATAATTGTTTTGTTTATGATGATGAAAAATTATTTAAAGGAAAATATGAGAAAATGGAAGATCAGGCTAAGGCCAGTCATTGTCAGCAATGTGGAGCATGTGAAAGAATGTGTCCACAACAATTACCAATTCGAGAGGATTTAAAACGTGTTGTACAAGATTTTGAGAGATAATCCATCTCTCTTTTTTTTATATCGGAAAGATGATAAAATGAATATACTGAAGGGAGAAGGTATTATGACGAAAAAGAAATGGATCATATTGATTTTATCCATTGTGATTGTCGTTGCAGGAGGAATTGGTGGATATATCTGGTATCAAAATGATCAAAAACAAAAAATATTAGATTCTATTCAACTGACTTTTACAGATCAGACAGTTATAGAATATGGGACTAACTGTCAGGCAGAGGAATTAGTTGCTAAACAAAGTGGACAATTATCAGCTCCTCAAATAGATACAATGACAATAGGAAAGCAGACTTTAGAATATAAAGTTTCTAAAGGTGAATTAAGTAAAACATTTTCACATGAAATAGAAGTGAAGGATACGCAGTTGCCAGAAATTAAATTGACAAAAGAGTCTGTAACACTTGATTATGGTGATCAATTTGATATGAAAAAATATATTGAATCGGTGAGGGATAAAGTAGATGGCGATTTAACATATGTCAGCCAAGATAAAGTTAAAGATGATCAAAACAACTACTATACATATGAAAGTAATGTCAATACAAAGAAGGCTGGAACATATAAAGTTGTTTTGAAAGCAGTCGATAAAAATCAAAACAAAGCTGAAAAAACATTGAAAGTGACAGTAAAAGAGGAAGTTAAAGAAGAAGTAATAAAACCTCAAAGTTCATCATCAACAACCTCATCTTCTTCATCATCTTCATCTTCGTCAAAACAATATGTCGCTTCACCCAATAATAAAGTGATTGTCATTGATCCGGGACATCAGGGACAGGGGAACAGCTCTTTAGAACCTATTGGACCAGGAGCATCAACAAAGAAAGCAAAAGTTGCTGGTGGAGCAACAGGAACATCAACAGGTATTCCTGAATCACAGACAACATTGGAAATTGGTCTCAAATTAAGAAATGAATTACAAAGTAGAGGCTATACTGTCATTATGACAAGAACAAGTCAAGGTGTTAATATTTCTAATAAAGAGCGTGCTATGATTGGTAACAACAATAATGCTGCAGCAGTTATCCATTTACATTGTGATGGAGCTGGATCAAGTGCTAGAGGAGCACATACGATTGCACCTGCAAGTGATAATCCTTATTGTTCATCTATTTATAGTGCTTCATCAAGACTAGCTCAAAATGTGATTAGCTCTTATTGTGCCAAGACAGGAATTAAAAGTCGTGGAGTATCTTATCGTAATGATTTGTCTGGATTAAATTGGAGTGAAGTCCCAGCTATTTATATTGAAATGGGATTTATTACGAATCCAACAGAAGATCAACTTTTAAATGATGATGCTTTTCAAACAAAATGTGCACAAGGTATTGCTGATGGAATAGATGCTTATTTCTAGGAGGATAACATATGCGTTATTATTCAAAGATTGGAGTTATATGGATGATAGCTATCGCTGTTATTGTTTGGTGCAATTATATGTTACTAAAGCTAGTTACATGGCGATTAGATGATTGGGGTATGTGGTTAACATTACTCATTTTCATTCCTATTGATGTTTTATTTGTGATATGTACTTTTTGGACATATTATGAGTTTCATGATGATTATTTGGAAGTGAGATGTGGTTATTTCTTTCATGAGGATATTCCATACTATGATATTCGTTCTTTTAAAGAAACGCATAATCCACTGGGTTCCTGTGGTTTATCACTTGATCGTCTTGATATCATATATAAAGCACAAAAGGGGAGAAATGGAAATAGTGAAGTCTTGATTTCACCAGTTAAAAAGCAGGAGTTTATTCAAGAATTAGAAAAACGTAGTCGAATCTTTTTATCAAAATAGTCATGAAAAAATGACTATTTTTTAGTTGCGATAAAAAAGTCGTAAAATAATAAAAAGTTTGTAGACTTTTTTTATGAAATTGATTAGAATAGGGATGTAAATTAGAAGACAAAGGAGATAGGAACAGTATGAGTGGTTTTTTTGGGGTAGCGTCACAAAATGATTGTGTCATGGATTTGTTTTTTGGAGTAGATTATCATTCACATTTAGGAACAAGAAGAGGTGGTATGGCCGTTTATGGAAAGGATGGTTTTCAACGTTCTATCCATAATATAGAAAATTCACCTTTTAGAACAAAGTTTGAAAAGGATGTTGAAGAATTTGCTGGAAATATTGGAATTGGATGTATTTCTGATAGTGAAGCACAGCCATTGTTGGTGAATTCGCATTTAGGGTCATTTGCGATTACAACAGTTGGAAGAATTAATAATTTAGATGAATTAAGAACGTTATGCTTTGAACAGGGAAAGACACATTTCTTGGAAATGAGCGGGGGAGAAATCAATCCAACAGAAATGGTGGCTGCATTAATTAATCAAAAAGAGTCAATTGTGGAAGGAATTCAACATGCTCAAAAATTAGTCAAAGGATCAATGAGTATATTGGTAATGACGAATGAAGGGATTTATTGTGCAAGAGATAAATTAGGAAGAACGCCTGTTATTATTGGAAGAAAAGATGATGCTTATTGTGTTACTTTTGAAAGTTCTGCTTTCTTAAATCTTGGTTATCATCATTATAAAGATTTAGGATCAGGAGAAATTGGTTTTATTTATCCTCATGGATTTACACAAAAAGTTAAACCAAACGATCAAATGAAAATTTGTTCATTCTTATGGGTTTATTATGGATATCCAACTTCAACATATGAAGGAGTCAATGTTGAAAAGATGCGCTATGATTGTGGAAGTATGTTAGCGAAACGTGATCAAGGAACAGTTGAGCCTGATAGTGTCGCTGGAGTTCCTGATTCAGGATTGGCACATGCGATTGGATATGCTAATGAATCTGGTATCCCATTTGCAAGACCATTTATTAAATATACACCAACTTGGCCACGTTCATTCATGCCACAAAGTCAAGGTCAAAGAAATTTAATCGCAAAAATGAAACTCATTCCTGTAAAAGAATTAATTAAAAATAAAAGTTTATTATTGATTGATGACTCTATTGTCAGAGGAACACAATTAAGAGAAACAACAGAGTTTTTATATCAATCTGGAGCTAAAGAAGTTCATGTGAGACCAGCCTGTCCACCTATCTTATATGGATGTAAATACTTGAATTTCTCACGTTCTAATTCAGAATTAGATTTAATTACACGTCGTGTGATTAAAGATTTAGAACAAGGTGATGTCACTGATGAAATATTAGCTGAATATGCAAATCCTGATAGTGAAAAATATCAACAAATGTTAGATGAAATCTGCAAGAGATTAAAATTCACATCTTTAAGATATCATCGTTTAGATGATTTGATTGAATCTATTGGTATTGAACCTTGTAAGTTATGTACTTATTGTTGGGATGGAAAAGAATAAAAGTGATTAGAGCGTATGCTTTAATCATTTTTATTGTGTGCCGGGCATGGCACGGATTCAGTCGGAGATAGACCGACCACAGGTAGTTACCGCCAAGTGTAGTGAACCACAAGTCGTTGACAGTGATGTCAGGGATGGAGGAAGTGGTGTAGCGATTCTTTCGAGCGTACGAACAGAAACCGGATACAAGGCTAAATGGTGGATAAGGTTGCTCAACAAACCGAAGTCCAAAAGGTAAACGTAAAACCAAGACAGTAAATCCGGACGTTGTGAAAGAAACAGGATTCGTGAATTACCCCGGGAGGTCTTGTGGACGATGGAGTCCAATATCTTTAAAAGCAGTGCTGGTAACATCGGTCGAAAAAGGTCTGCCACAAGAAGTCAGCTGAGGTCATAGTAGGTATGAACACCAATACTGAAGGACCTAATGTTTATATGGTGCAACTCACCATACGCAATGCCCGAATAGTTCGAAATCAATGACCGTTCCATAATTGGGAATCGTAATCCCATGGGAATGGAAGTGGAGGGAATCATTTTGGGTATATCTACAAATGGAAAGAGAGGCAACGACATGAAATTGATGGAAGTGATTCTAAGAGATGAAAATCTTGATGAGGCAATGAAAAGAGTCAAGAGTAATAAGGGTGTACCTGGCGTTGATAAGATGTTAGTAGATGAAATTGACGCGTATTTTGAAACCAATAGAGAAACAATCAAGAAACAAATATTGGAAAAGAAATACAAACCTCAGCCAGTTAAGAGGGTTTATATCCCAAAGCCGAATGGAAAGAAAAGACCATTAGGAATACCCACTGTCGTGGACAGGGTCATCCAACAGGCGGCTGCGCAAAAGTTATCGCGCATCTATGATGAAACATTCAGTGACAATAGTTTTGGTTTTCGTCCGCATCGAAGTGCGCAGAACGCCATGATGCGTACGCTCGATTATCTGAACGAAGGATATGAATGGGTCATCGATTTGGATATTGAAGCCTACTTTGACACGGTGAATCATGATAAATTGATTTCAATTCTTAGAGAGCGAGTGTTTGACTCAGCTACATTACATCTTATCCGAAAATTCCTGCAGGCAGGAATCATGGAAAAAGGACTGGTCAAATCGAATACACTCGGTATGCCACAAGGAGGACCACTGAGTCCGATTCTATCAAATATCTACTTAGATAAGTTCGATAAGGAATTGGAAAGCAGAGGTCTGCACTTTGTACGTTACGCAGATGACTGTAATATCTTCGTCAAGAGCGAGATGGCAGCAAATCGAGTGATGAAGTCCGTCACATCATGGCTGGAAAGAAAGCTGTTCCTGAAAGTCAGTGCCACCAAAACAAAGGTGGTGAGGCCTTCGGATAGTAACTTTCTAGGCTTTACGTATTGGAAAGGCACTACAAAATGGGAGTGCAAACCAAACGATAAGAGTAAGAAAAGACTTTATGAGAAATGTCGTAAAGAACTAATCCGTAAGAAATGTGTAGCACAAACCAATGCCAAGACATTTACCCGAATCAACCAACTTGTAAGAGGATGGATAAACTATTTTCGCATTGGAGCGATGAAAGTATTCATGGATAAGTTTGGGCAATGGTTGAGACATAAGATACGTGTTATCTTGGTCAAACAATGGAAGAAACCCGAACGCATCTACAAGAATCTTCAAAAGCTAAACAAAGTACTACCATACAACTTTACGGATGAGCAGATTTTCGCGGTAGCGAATACACGGCTGGGACTATATCGCCAAACTGGAATGAGGACGGTTAACTTTCTTCTTAGCGCCGATGTGCTGGCGATAAGAAAAGGAGAAAGACCAGGTTTGGTCAATCCCCTTGCGTACTATCTAAGATAAGTCGTAAATCAACATATAAATGTAGCGCCGTATACGAGACCCGTACGTACGGTGCAATGAGAGGG
>OGPH01000657.1_pt1 | contig 34097 bp, 37 predicted proteins | sample 1552891 | NCBI WGS metagenome assembly OGPH01 (sample SAMEA2580272, study PRJEB22360) | human gut metagenome | biome: human gut; feature: human-associated habitat; material: faeces | place: Denmark | collected 2008/2010 | reverse complement strand
AGAAGACGGAATTTTTCGCGACACCCTCGTCAAATCCCATGGCGAGAAGCCTCCACGCGGCGAAGAATCCTACGTTTCCGCCTGCCAGCTTGGTTTCAATGGTATTCAGATCCTGAGAAAGAACCTCCGCGTCTACCAGACCTTCCGTATAACACATGTTCAGCCATTCCATGCATTCACGGAACCCGTCCTGTGTTGCGGCAAACTGCACCTTCTTGTCATCATCGATGTAAATCCACTTGTCGGGATCACAGGGGATGCCGAAAAGAGGGAGGATATAGCGCACACTGTAGAAGCCGGTATCCAGTCCCATTTCCAGAGGAACCTCATCCGCTTCTCCGTTGCCGTTGGGATCGCCGGTCTTAAAGGCCCGCAGGACTTCGGTCAGGGATTCCATGTCGGTGGGAGTCTCCAGTCCGAGCGCGTCCAGCCATTCCTGATTGATGAAATAATGCTGGTTGGTGTTGATATTCTGGCCTACCAGGTAGCCGACGGAATAGATCTGACCATCGGAAGCGACCAGACTGATGGTGGGATCATCCTCTTCCGCATCCCGGCGGGAGGTATAGTTTGGCATGTACTGCTCGATCAGGTCGTCCAGCGGGATCAGAAGCTGCTGAGTAACGCCGTATTCCTCGTCGTCAACCGTACCGTTGGGAGCGATGATCACGTCCGGGTATTCGCCGGAAGCGAACATCAGGTTCAGCTTGGTTTCCCAGTCGGATCCCTTGATGACCTCCCATTCGGTCTTGATGCCGGTCAGCTCGTCCAGTCTCTGGACGGCGGGCATTTCCTCGGGAGCGATCATGGTATCCATATCACGGATAGCCAGCATGACCTTGAGGGTGATCTCATCGTTGACGATGGGATAGCCTTCCGCGTTAAAGTTGGAGGAAGCTTCTTCGGAAGAAGCGCTTCCCGCTTCGGTTCCCGCCGCGCCTTCGGAAGCGGCGGATTCTCCTGAGCCTGCGGAGGAACCGCATCCGGCCAGGGATGTGACTGCCATGGCTGCTGCCAGCAACAGAGCTACTGCTTTCTTTTTCATGAAATTAACCTCCTTTTTTATCATACAACACTTTGTGTTGTTTTTGGCATATAAATTGGTGATTCATTTTTTACGGCATCGGTGTCCAAAAGAATGGGAGCGGGGGCGGTCAGCCCTTCAGGGAGCCGATCATGACGCCCTTTTCAAAGTATTTCTGAAGCAGGGCGTACAGGATAACCACAGGACCGGTGGCGACCACGATGATGCAGTATTTGGACACGTTGGCGACCCGCATGGCCTCCTGCATGTTTGCTGCGCTGTCCGCCATGGACATCATGTAATCGCCGGTCAGATCCACCTGCAGCGTTGCCAGGATTTCCCTTAATACCGTCTGCAGGGGAAGCAGGGCACGGTCTCGTAAATATACCAGTCCGGTGAAATAGTCGTTCCACTTCGCCACGCCGTAATACACGGCAAGAACGGCGATGATGGTTTTGCTTAACGGAAGCACCACTTTGGTAAAATACTGGAAGTGGGACGCGCCGTCTAGCATGGCGGCTTCGTACAGCTCCTCCGGAATATTGCTTTGTATATAGGTTCTTGCCACCATCAGGTTCCAGACGCTGACGCAGCCCATCAGGATCATAACGGCTCTGGTATTATACAGCCCGATGTCCCGCATCACCAGGAAGGTGGGGATCAGGCCGCCGTTGAAAAACATGGTAATGACGAAGTACAGGTTGATTGCGCTTTTTCCCGGAAAGACCTTTCGGGAGAGCGCATAGGCGGCTGCCAGCGTGACCACTATGCTGATGATAATGCTTACAGCCGTGTAGAAAATGGAGTTGGCATAGGAGGACCACAGCTCTGCGTATCCCAGAACGGATTCATAGCCGATCAGGGAGAAGTCCACCGGATGCCAGATCACCTCCCCGCGCACAATCGCGTCCGGATCAGAAACGGAGGCGATGCATACCAGATACAGCGGGTACAGGATGATGAACATGACCAGAATCCAGAAAACGGTGTTAAACAGATAGAAGAGCCGGTTGCTCATGCTCAGCTTTTTTTTGCTTTTCTTTTTCATTTCCCACGTCCTCCTTTCCTCAGAATAATCCGGTATCCGTGGTCTTTTTCGCGATCTTGTTCACGGAAATGATCAGGATGAAATTGATGATGTTGACGAACAGGCCGATGGCCGCCGTATAGGAAAACTGTCCGGTTCCCAGACCTACGTTATACACATACACGCCGATGATGTCGGAGGTAGGGATATTTCCCGGCGTCTGCATGACCAGCGCCTTATCCGTGTTGCTGCTTAACAGCTTTCCGCAGTCCAGAATGAAGACCATCACCGCGGTGGGAACCAGGCTGGGAAGATCGATGTAGCGGATCTTCTGCCAGATGCTCGCTCCGTCGATTTCCGCCGCCTCATACAGGGACGGGTCCACGCCGGACAGGGTGGCGATGTAGAGGATGGTGCCGTAGCCTGCGGACTGCCAGATGCCGGACAGTACATATAAGGTACGGAACGCTCCCGCGTCGGACATGTAGTCAATGGCCGTCATCCCCAGAGAGGTGCGGATCAGGTTTACAATTCCGCTGGTGGGGGAGAGGAAGATATACAGCATACCTGCCAGTACCACCGTTGAAATAAAGTAGGGAACATAAATGCTGGTCTGAATGAAACGCTTCTTTCTGTCGCTTCTGATCTGATTCAGCAGGATGGCCAGAATCAGCGGAACAGGGAAGCTCCACAGAAGATTGTATACATTCAGCAGCAGGGTATTTGCCAGCAGCCTCTGAAAATAGTAGGCGTTGAAGAAATCCTTAAAATGCTTCAGCCCCACCCATGCGCTCCCCGCGATCCCGTTCACCGCCTTGTAATCCTTGAAGGCGATCTGGATGCCGTAGAGCGGCATGTAGTTAAATACGAAGAAATAGATGATTGCCGGAAGAACCAGAACATATAACTGCCAATGGTTTCGCATGGCCGTTTTCCAGTTGATTTTCTTTCTGCTTCCGACAGCGACAGCGTTTCGCTTTGCCGGTTTTGCCATAAACTCCTCTCCTCTCTGAATAAAATTTTGAAAGTGTTCCGTCCGGGGTCAGACCGGGTCATACACCTTCCATGCCGGTCGGCGGCGGTTTGTACGGAAATTCCGGATTTTCCCTTCTTCGGCATTTTACTCAAAGGATCCTGCCGAAACACGGAACCTGTTGTTTGATCTGACTATACAATGGCCCCCGTTATTTTGTAAGCTTCTGAAAATTTTGTCCCCCGATTTTTCGTGCAAAAGAAGCTTCAGTACCTTCCATATCCGAAAACTGCCTGAAAATCATGTTGAAACAGTACAGTTTCAGAATGAGAAAATTGGATATTTTGCACAATGGTACAAAAATTTGTACCCTTGCGGAAGGGAAAATCGGAACAGAAAGCTCTTGGGGAGGAAAACAGGATATGGTACAATCTGAAAAAGCACAAAAGCAGACACGAGTCTGAAAAGCAAAAAGGAGGGATCCCATGGGCTTTACACCCGAACAGTTCATCACATTTCTTGGCCGTGTGGAAAAGCTGAAATCAGTTCCCCGCCACTGCGTTACCTCGGACGACGTGACGGAAAACGTGGCCGCCCACAGCTGGCGCACGGCGCTCATGGCATATCTTTTGAAGGACGAGCTTGCGGATGTGGATATCGATAAGGTCATCCGCATGTGCCTGATCCACGACCTGGGCGAAGCGGTGACAGGAGACATCCCCACCTTTGAAAAGACGCAGGCGCACGAACAGACGGAAAAGAAGGCCCTGGACGGCCTGCTCCGCGAGCTTCCGGAGCCTCTGTACGAGGAGCTTACGGCCCTCCTTTTGGAAATGGAGGCGCTCAAGACCCGGGAAGCGAAGGTGTACAAGGCGCTGGATAAGCTGGAGGCGGTGATCCAGCACAACGAGAGCGACATTTCCACCTGGCTGCCGCTGGAATATGAGCTGCAGAAGACCTATGCGGCGAAAAATGTGATCGGTTTTCCCTTTCTGGAAAAGCTGCAGGAGCAGGCGGTGAAGGATACGGAGGAGAAGATCCGAAAGAAGGAGAAGAGGGGTTAGCCGTCGGATTTTGGCTTGATGAAATCCCGTTTTGTGAGTACACTAAAAATATCTTCAATAGATCAGGGAGAAAGGAAAGCAAAGGGTATGGTATTGCCATCGGAGTTAATGGAGCTCATCGAACAGGGAGAGAGCCATGTTGTGGAATTTAAGAAATCTACCACGGACATTACAAAAGATGTCTATGAGAGCGTCTGCGCCTTTTCCAACCGGGATGGCGGACATATCTTTCTTGGGGTGAAGGATAACGGAAAAATTTTGGGAGTCCATCCGGATCATATCGATCAGATGAAAAAAGATTTTGTTACCGCTGTCAATAATGAAAATAAGATGTATCCGCCCCTTTATCTGAGACCGGTGGAATATGAATATGAAGGGAAGCTTATTCTTTATATCCGGGTTCCGGTTTCACAGAATGTCTGCCGGTGCAGCGGAAGGATTTTTGACAGAAACCATGAAGCCGATATTGATATTACCAATCATTCGGATGAGGTATTTCGTCTGTATGCCCGAAAAAACAGCTCCTATTATGTGAATAAGGTGACACGGTTCGATATCAGTTCGCTTCGGCAGGACCTGCTGGAACGGGCGAGGAACATGGCCCGCATGAGGTCTGGAAGCCATCCATGGCATTCCATGGGGGATGAGGAGATGCTTCGCAGCGCGGGACTGATTTTGACGGATGAGCAGACACAGCAGGAGGGAATTACGCTTGCCGCCATTCTGCTTTTTGGAAAGGACAATACGATCATGTCCGTGCTCCCGCAGCATAAAACGGATGCCATATTTCGGGTGTTTAATGTTGACCGTTATGATGACCGGGATGTTATTATAACGAATCTGCTGGAAAGCTATGATCGACTGATCGCTTTTGGAGAAAAACATCTGAATGATCTCTTCACAATGGACGGCATGATCAGCGTGAGCGCAAGAGACAAAATCCTGCGCGAGATCATATCCAATCTTCTGGTCCACAGAGATTTTTCAAGCGGATATGTCGCAAAGTTCGTGATCGAACGGACGCGGATTTATACGGAAAACGCAAACCTTTCCCACGGACAGGGCATGCTTGAACTCGCTTCTTTTGAGCCGTTTCAAAAAAATCCGCCTATTTCCAAGATTTTCCGGGAAATCGGACTGGCCGATGAGCTTGGCTCCGGAATGCGGAACACATATAAATACACCCGATTATATTCTGGGAGTGAACCGGAATTTGTAGAAGGCGATATATTCCGAACGATCATTCCGCTGAAGGAGGCAGCAACGGCAACGGTTGGCCCTGTTTCATCTGAAACTGGAAAAGAAGATCCTGATGAGGTCAGTACCGAAGCTGGTGATGAAGTTAGTGATGAAGCTGGTGATGAAGCTGGTGCCGAAGTTAGTGATGAAGTTGAGGGTAAAATCCAGTTAGATGCCGACCGTATTCAGTCTCTTCTGGAATTCTGCTCTGCCCCCCGTACGAGGGTGGAAATGCAGAAACACTGCAACATCAAAAGTGAAAGATATTTTCGAGAGAAAATTCTTCTGCCCATGCTGTCAGCCGGACTCATCGATAAAACGATTCCTGACAGGCCCAGAAGCCCGAAACAAAAGTACGTGCGGAGATAGATTGACGCTCCGGACTGGGGACTAATATAGCTGCAAAGTCTCAGAAAGAGGAACACCAATGACAAAAAAGGAAAAAAGAGACCACATTCTCGCGCGTCTTGACGAGCTGTACGGAACGGAGAAGGAAGGCTTTTATCACAATGCGGACTGGCAGCTTCTTGTGGCGATCATGCTGAGCGCCCAGAGCACGGATAAGCAGGTGGACGAGGTGCTGCCAGGACTCTTCGGGAGATTTCATACGGCGCAGGATGTGGCGGAGGCGGATATCGAAGAGATCGAAAGCTATATCCGTTCCGTCGGCTTGTATAAGAACAAGGCAAGAAACATGAAAAAATGCTGTGAGCAGATCTGGAAGGAATACGGAGGAAAGGTGCCGGATACGCTGGACGAGGTGCTGAAGCTGGCGGGCGTGGGAAGAAAGACGGCCAACGTCGTCTATTCTGTGGCGATGGGGGGAGATGCGATCGCGGTCGACACCCACGTCTTCCGCGTATCCAACCGGATCGGGCTGGCGCACGCGAAAGACGTCCTGAACACCGAAAAGCAGCTGATGGCGATTCTGCCGCAGAAGGACTGGTCCCGCACGCACCACTACCTCATCTATCTGGGCAGAAACGTCTGCAAGGCGGGGAAGGGCGCGAACTGCGGGGCGTGCCCCGTTTACGAGTATTGCGAGAGGAATTTATAGATGTTTATCGACAGAGCGCAAATTGAGATCAAGGCGGGAAACGGAGGAGACGGCATCACTTCCTTTCTCCACTACAAGGGCGTCGTCAACGGCGGCCCTGACGGCGGAGACGGCGGAAGGGGCGGAGACGTCATCTTCCAGGTGGACGAAGGGCTGAACACCCTGACGGATTTCAGACATGTCCGCAAATATAAGGCGGGCGACGGCCAGGAGGGCGGCAAGAAGAACTGCCGCGGCAGGGATGGAGAAGATATCCTCATCAAAGTTCCGGAAGGTACGGTGATTAAAGAGGCGGAGAGCGGTAAGGTGATCGCGGATATGTCGGGAGACAACCGGCGTGTGGTACTGCTTACCGGAGGCAAGGGAGGCAACGGAAACCAGCATTACGCAACCAGCACGATGCAGGCGCCCAAATATGCGCAGCCCGGCCAGCCGGCAAGAGAACTGGAACTGCTTTTGGAACTGAAGATGATCGCGGATGTGGGTTTGGTAGGCTTTCCCAATGTGGGAAAATCCACCCTTCTTTCCCGCGTGACCAATGCCCGCCCCAAGATTGCCAATTATCATTTTACAACCATCGTTCCGAACCTGGGCGTAGTGGATATGGACGGGGCAAAGGGATTTGTGATCGCCGATATTCCGGGCCTGATCGAAGGCGCATCGGAAGGCGTTGGCCTGGGGCATGAGTTCCTCCGTCATATCGAACGGACCAAGGTGATTATCCATATGGTGGATGCTGCGGGAACGGAAGGAAGAGATCCGATTGCGGATATCTATGCCATTAATAAGGAACTTGAAGCTTATAATATAGAGATCGCTTCCCGTCCTACGGTGATTGCCGCCAACAAGATTGACGCGATCACGGACGATACGGACAGCCCTGTGGAAGCGCTGCGGGCGGAATTCGAGCCCAAAGGCATCCGGGTCTTCCCCATATCTGCGGTTAGTGGCCAGGGGCTGAAGGAATTGCTCTATCATGTGAGTTCCCTTCTGGAAGAAGCGGATGATAAGCCTGTGGTATTTGAACAGGAATATTTCCCTGAATTTGAAAACAGCTACGCGAACGACCCCTACACGGTAGAGTATAATGAAGAAGAACAGGAATATGTGGTAGAAGGCCCCCGCATTGAGAAAATGCTCGGCTATACCAACCTGGAGTCGGAAAAAGGATTTACGTTTTTCCAAAATTTCCTGAAGGACAGCGGTATTCTGGAACAGCTGGAAGCGCTGGGCATTCAGGAGGGTGACACTGTCCGCATGTACGGGCTGAAATTTGATTATTATAAATAAGCCGAAAGCGGCGCTGAATGGAGGAAATCATGACAAGCAAGCAAAGGGCCTATCTGAAAAGTCTCGCCAGCAGCCTGGAGCCTATCTTTCAGATTGGGAAGAGCAGCCTGACCCCTGAAGTGACGGAGGCGGTAGCAGAAGCTTTTAATACAAAAGAACTGATTAAAATCGCGGTGCTGAAAAACTGTTTCGATGATCCGAAGGAAATTGCATCCATGGTGGCAGAGCGCACGCACTCAGAAGTGGTACAGGTGATCGGCAAGAAAATCGTCCTGTATAAGGAGAGCAAGGATCACAAGAAAATAGAGCTTCCAAAATGAGCCGGCAGAACAATCGAAAAGTGGGCATCATGGGAGGGACATTTAACCCGATCCACATTGGGCATCTGCTTCTGGCAGAGAATGCATATTCCGTCTTCGGGCTGGATGAGGTGCTGTTCATCCCGAGCGGGTGTTCCTACATGAAAGAGCAGACAGAGGTTTTGGAGGCGAAGGTTCGTCTGGAGATGACCCGGCTGGCGGTGGAGGATAATCCTCATTTTTCTGTCTCTACCATAGAGATTGATCGTCCCGGTTATACCTATACCTATGAGACGTTAGAGCAGTTATCGGACGCACATCCGGATACGGAATACTATTTCCTGATGGGAGCGGACAGCCTCTTTTCCATGGAAAGCTGGAGATGCCCGGAACGGATTTTTCAAAAGGCAGTGGTTCTGGCGGCCATCCGTGATGACTGCGACAGAAGCCATCTTCAAAAGCAGGCGGACTACCTGAGCGATAAATACCATGGAAGCGTCTGCCTGATCCCTTCCGGAAACGTGGAAATTTCTTCCTCTGATATTCGTAAGAGGCGCAGAGAGGGCCGTTCTATCCGATATCTGGTTCCGGAACCCGTCAGACATTACATTGAAAAAAACCATCTGTATCATGCAGCAGGTGTTTTGCCCACATGAACAGGAGACAAAAATCAGAAAATGAGTGTTAAAAAACCGACGGCTGATACGTTAGAGGCAGCCTCACATGCAGTGAAAACCTCATATGATCTCGTCCAGCTGCGCAAATGGATGGAAAAGGAATTGGAGAGCAAACGGTACGAGCATACACTGGGCGTTGCTTACACGGCGGCCGCGCTGGCAATGCGTTATGGAGTGGATTTGAACAGGGCGCAGGCGGCAGGCCTTCTGCATGACTGTGCGAAAAATCTGTCCAATGAGAAACGAATTCGCATCTGTCAGAAAAACGGGCTTCCGATCAATGATGCGGAGCACAAGAATCCGTTTCTGCTTCATGCGAAGGTGGGAAGTTTTCTTGCAAAGCAGAAATATGGGATCGAGGATCAGGAAATCCTGGATGCGATAGAATGGCATACAACCGGACGGCCTGGAATGGGCATTTTGGAAAAGATCATCTATATCGCGGATTATATCGAACCCGGCCGCAATCAGGCCTCAAATCTGGAAGAAGTCAGGTATCTGGCTTTCTGCGATCTGGATGACTGCCTGTTTAGAATCCTGGAAGATACGCTGAAATATCTGGCTGCCTCCAAAGCGGAAATAGACAGCATGACGCAGCAAACCTATGATTATTATAGGCAGCTTAGGAAAACGGAAAACACAGCCAAATAAGAGGTGAATTATGAGTGAATTACAGTCAAAGGAAATGACCAGGCTTGCGATCGAAGCCCTGGAGGATAAAAAGGCGGAGGACATCCGCATTATTGATATCAGTGAAGTGTCCGTTCTGGCAGATTATTTCCTGATCGCGAGCGGCAGCAACCGAAATCAGATCCAGGCTCTTACAGACAGCGTGGAAGAGGTCCTTGGACGTGCCGGATTTGCTCCGAAGCAAATTGAAGGCTATAATACCGCAAATTGGATCCTCATGGATTACGGTGATCTGATCGTTCATATTTTCGACCGTGAAAACAGGCTTTTCTATGATCTGGAACGGATCTGGTGCGATGGCCGCAAGATTGACCGGGATAGTTTTTGAATTTGACCAGATGAGTCGATCATTTTGAACAGCTATACGGCGTATTTTATGGTTATTTGGCTCGTCTTTGTACGTTCTGCCAGAGCGGCCAGAAACAGTGTCAAGGCGCACATTTTTTATAAAAGATCTCCTGCATTCTTCGGCGTTGTGTGGAATTTTCTTTTAAATGCCCTGGAAAACGTGGAGTAATCCCGAAAACCGCATTCATAACAGGCTTCTGTAACACTTTTCCCGTTCTGTATCAGGGATTTGGACAGCAGAAGCCTTTTTTCATTGATATAGGAACCCAGAGAATATCCTGTTTCAGCCTTGAAAAGATGCATCAGATAAGAGCGGCTGAGATAGAAATTCCCTGCAATTTTGTCCACAGTGAGTTCTTCCGCAAGATGTGCGCTGATATAGTCTATCACATCCGCAATCTTTCGATTGGATATTTCGTTTTGGATCGAATTGACATGATTATTTAAAATAGCCCGGTTCAGCAGTATCATGAATTCGAGGAACAGAATCCTCTGGTACAATTCTTTCGCAAATTCCTGATCCTCAAAAGATCGCTCCAGATTCCGGCAGGCGGCGTACAGACTGCTCTTTTCCAGATTTTCGATGCGCAGCACATTCTGATGCCCCTTTCCTGCCTCCTTGAAACAGCGGCTCAGATCACAATCGTCGGTCTGGTATTTTTTCATAAATGAAGAAGAAATATAAATGATGATTCTCTCATAGGGAGCATCATCCATCAGCTGCGGCCGGTGCAGCTGACCCGCATTCACAAGCACGATATCATAGGGCTTCAGTTCGTAGCTTCTTCCTTCTATGATATAGTTCACATTCCCCTTTATAAACAGCATGATTTTGGCAAAATCATGATAGTGATAGGCGACTTCCAAATGTTTGGCATCGCACAGATGAAATATCCGGAAATCATTCTCCAGATATCCCTGCTTTCTGTATTCTTCCATAATGCACCTCAAACCTTTGTTTCCTCTTGATTATAGAGCACAATTTGCAAGATGGAAAGCATCTGTTCCGTTTTTTATCTGATTTATTTTCGATAGAATAGAATCAGGAGGAAATGTTGCCATGAATTTTTCAGCGCTCAGATATGAAGAGCTTTCTTTAAATACATTCCCGAATCTGCAGACAGAAGTGTATGACGGTTGGATCCTGCGGTTCTGTGAGGGGGCAGGCTGGGAAGATAACTGCGTGTTTCCCCTCTATCTGTCCACCCGTGCCTATGAGGATAAAATCGCATATTGTGAGCATAGATTCTCGGAGCGTCTGCTTCCATTTGCCTTTAAGATGACCGCGAATGTGTCCAGCGCGCTGGATCAGCAGCTGGCGGAAAAAGGATATGAAATGGTAGAAAAGACCAAGCTTCTGGAGTGCAGCCTCCATTCGGAGGTTCAGATGGGCAACACAGCGGTGGCGATCACTATAACAAGGCAGCCGGAAGAAGATTGGCTGGAAGCCTTTCTGAAGCTTCGGGGCATCTGCGGGAACCGGGACGAACAGGCTGAGCGCATTCTGATAAAAGCGGTCCGCAGCCCCATTTGCTGTGCTGCTGTGGTTCGGGATGGAAGCATCCTGGGGTGCGGCCTGGGCATTCTCAAAGGGGATACGATCGGTTTGTATGATATCCGTACGGCTGGATCCGTTTCGGGCAGCGGGCTGGAAACTGCCATTTGCCGCGCCATCATGAGAGAGGGATATGAGAACGGAGCCCAGAAGGCGTATATTCAGATCCCCTCCTCCAGCCGTGTATGGCTGAATCTCTATGAATTTTTAGGTTTTCATGAAGTCTACCAATTCTGGTATCGCAGAAAACCAGTATTTTCCTGATGGTTATTTCTTTCCTTTTTTGGGAAAAATATGGATAAGTCAAAACCTCTGCGAACGGCGGGATATAGACCTTGCAGCGCCGTACAGCAGCGGGATATTTGACTCCCCAGCACCCACCGGATGGACAAGCAGCAGAGAAGGCATAAGAAATCTTTTCGTCATCTCCGCTTGGCTCGTTGTCCACGGGAATAAAAAGGAAAGAAGAGGATCTCTGTATGAACCGGAAATACCATGTATCCAGGCTGACAGATGCCGCTGCAGCGGTTCACATCCTGGAAGAGATGGAACAGCTGGACGGCCTTCGATCAGCGCATATTACAGAAGATTTATCGGTAATGGATGTGGACGTGGATGATGAAAGACTGGAAGCGGTGATGGAACAGACGGTGAACATCTGCCGCAGAATTTCAAGAGACTGTGAGCTCTCCTATATGTTCAGCCGCATTTAAAAAAGGAACCGTTCAGATGGAAATGCCGTCTGAACGGTTCTTTTTCATATATGTGCCAAAAACGCATTCTGAAAGATATCGCTCTGCAAGGAAGGGCGGTATCCTGACTCACTTATAGATCCGGAATACACCGAACACTTTTCCGAGAATCCGGCAGTCGTTTACAATGATGGGCTCCATGGAATCATTCTCGGGCTGGAGACGGATGTGTCCCTTCTCGCGATAGAAAGTCTTGACTGTGGCAGAGTCATCAATCAGGGCTACCACAATGTCTCCATTGCGGGCATTAGAACAACTCTGGACAAAGATATTGTCCCCGTTATAAATCCCCGCATTCATCATGGAATCTCCCCGTACCTTCAGAATGAAGGAGGGATCGCCGTTCGGAACAAACTCCGCGGGAACGGGGAAGTAGCTTTCGATGTTCTCCTCAGCCAGGATCGGCTGGCCTGCGGCCACATTGCCAACGACGGGAAGGCTGGTCATCTCTGCACGAACCACCTGAAAGCTTTCGTCACAGATCTCAATGGCCCGGGGCTTGGTAGGATCTCGGCGGATGTATCCGTTCTTCTCCAGGGTTTCCAGATGGGAGTGAACAGAAGAAGTGGACTTCAGATGCACCGCTTCGCAAATCTCCCTTACAGCCGGCGGATATCCCTTCTCCAATATCTGATCCTTGATAAACGTCAGAATCTCCTTCTGCTTCGCGGTGATCTTTCCCTGTGACATATGTAATCCTCCTTCAATCCTGTTCCCTCTAAAAGAATGTATGGGCATATAACTCAATAATTATTTATCAAAGTATAGCATAATTGCGACAAAAAATCAAACATATATTCCGAAAATTTGTTCGATTTTCTCCATTTTGACCTCTTGACATCCGAATCTATGTTCGATATAATTCAAGTACATTAAGAGAACGTTTGTTCGCAACGTTTGTTCGATTTTGATTCAGAGGGAGGGAGCCGCATGTTTGAGGAACGCATCAGAAGGAACCGCTGCAGAAGGCAGCGCGAGAGGAAGCGTCATATTCTCCTTTCACTTTTATCCGCTACGGTCATTCTGGGCCTTACGCTTTTGGGGAACAGCTTCAGAATCAGCGCACAGGACAGTTCGGCTGAAGTCTCTTATAAATATTTTACGAGCGTCCGGATAGAACAGGGCGATACGCTTTGGACTCTGGCGGACACCTATGCGGATGAGAACTTCAAATCCAGGAAAGATTTCATCAATGAAGTGATCCGTACGAATCATCTGATGGATGATTCGCTTAAGGCGGGAGATTATTTGATTGTCCCTTACTATTCGTCGGAATTTAAGCAGTGATGGATTCCGGATGTCAGAGGAGTGATTCGCGATAGAGGAAGGGAACCCTTCTTTATCTTTATAAACTTCACACATGAAAGCCGCATCGGCGGCCGGGTTTCAGAAAAACAAAGAGTTTCTTAAGAAATTCTTTGTTTTTTTGTGGCCGTTTTTTTATCATTCTCCTGTATCCTGTTTTTACAAGTAATTCGAGGAAGAAAGGCCAAACAGAAACTTTCATGGAAACTTTTATGGAAAGTCGGCAAGGAAGCGGATGGATAAGGCAGGAAAATGGAACTGCGCGCAGAGAGGACGTTTCGTTACCTGAAAGGAGAAAAATATGATATAATAGCATTTGTATGTTAACAACACAAGGGAGGTTTTTTGACAATGGAAGCAAATCGCATACTGGTAGTAGAAGACGATAAGGATATCCGAGAAGGGATTGACATCTATCTGAGAAATCAGGGATATGTTGTTTTCCAGGCGGGCGATGGAATAGAGGGTTTGGAAATCATAGAAAAGGAAACGATACATCTGGCGATCGTTGATATCATGATGCCGCGTATGGACGGCATCACCATGATGATGAAAGTGCGGGAGAAGGGATATGATTTTCCCGTTATCATGCTGTCTGCCAAATCAGAAGAAGTGGATAAAATCATGGGCCTGAATATGGGGGCAGACGATTATGTGACCAAGCCGTTTACCACGATGGAACTCCTCGCAAGGGTGAATTCCCATCTCCGCAGGCACAGCAGATATTTGGAAGCGCTGAGCAAAGCGTCTGAGCCGGAAAAGGACACTTATCATACACTGGGCGGAATTGAAGTGAATGAAGAGACGGTGGAAGTGTTTGTGGACGGCAGCCCGGTCAAACTGACTCCGATTGAATTCAAGATTCTGTTGCTGCTCATTAAGAATCCCGGAAGAGTTTTCAGCGCGGATGAAATCTATGAGAGAATCTGGAACGAGAAGGCGATCAACACCGATACAATCATGGTTCATATCCGCAAGATCCGTGAGAAAATTGAAATCGATCCAAAGAATCCGAAATATTTAAAGGTGGTGTGGGGCGTTGGATACAAAATGGAAAAACAGTAAGTTCTTTTTAGCGATTGTGGCCGGCATTGTGGCCGCGCTCATTTTTATGTCTTTTCTCCCTTTCTTTGCAAGAAGGGCGGAAGAGAGTTATGCCGATCCGCTGACACAGCAGAGCTTCATTGAGAAGCTCCTGCAGGCCAATTATGCACAGTATAAGTATCTGCGGGAAAAAGCCGATCAAAAACAGTACGATTATAATGAACTCTATCTGACCATGGAACGGGAAGGGGAAGCTCCCGTGGTTCCGCGGACAGCAGGGGGAGAGGATACCGTCCTGGAAGATGAACTGGCGAATGATAATTTACAGAATTTAATCTCACGCCAGACGGATTCCCTGAGCTATCAGATGGAACAATACGAACAGCTTGCGGCTGCCCTGGGAGACAGAATGGATTACTATGTGCAGGATCTGGATTCAGGCGTGACACTGTCCAACAGCGGAAACAGCCTTCCGGATGCCGTGGCTGCGGATCAGGCGGGAGAAGATAAGGCTTCGTCCGGAGAGTATATTTACTATGTCAGTCTCCAGTATGACAGCGCGGGCAATATCAGCAATGTATATGTGCGCTGTCAGGACAATGCGAAACAGTTCATGAACCGCGTACAGACTGCGGGACATCTTCCGTATATTACGCTGGACGGCACGGATACCGATTATTATGATACCAATGGTCAGACCGCTTCCTATCCGATCTACGATTCCTATGACGAAGTGGCGGAGACAGTTTGGTTTCAGATGTCTTCTCCCAAAAATATGCGCGTTATTTATGGCCTTACCCAGACACAGTATGCCTCGCTGCTGCAGCTGGACGGCTCCGAGGATTCCTATGATTCCTCCAGTCAGGAAGCCGACCTTTACCTCATAGAAGAGCTGCATGCCGCACAGCTGCTCAGTTATCAAAATGCCGGCATCGGCCCGGTATATTTCCTGATTCTGCTTCTCTGCGGCCTGGTCGGAATATTTGCCGGCATGCCCAGGAGAAAAGAAACGGCGCCGTTTGGCGGGACAGAGCATACGCAAACAGAGGCTCAAGGAATTTTCGGAAAAGTATATGTGGAAATATCCATAACCGGAGCGATCATTCTGTTTGCAGTCGTGGATCGGGTGATCGAATATGTATACGAGTATCAGAATGGGCTTTTTCTGCAGAATATCCGTGCAGCGTTCGGAGGAGATGGCCGTCTGTTATTCATTCCTGTGGATAAGGCCATATTATTTGGCTTCTTCTTTCTGCTGTTTTTCGCCGCCTGCTTTATCGGTCTGTGCCTTTCCGGCATACGGCGCGGCAATCTGAAGGAAAGAAGTTTCTTCTGCAAGTACTGGCGAAAAATTTATACTAAGATCAAATCGCTGTGTGTTGGCTTTTATGACAGTCTGGTCAGCTACGATATCGGAACAGAGGCGAACAGCATCATTATAAAGGTCCTGGGCGTAAACTTTGTGATCCTTCTGTGCATCTGCTGCTTTTGGTTTGCGGGGATCTTCGGTCTGATTGTCTATACGATCATCGTCTATTTCATCCTGAAAAAGTATGTGATGGATATTCAGGATAAATACAGAAAGCTTCTCGGAGCCACCCGTTCCATCGCACAGGGCAATTTGGATACAGCGCTTTCCGAGAACTTCGGCGTATTTGAAAGCTATAAATCAGAATTGTGGCAGATTCAGGCGGACTTCAAGCGCGCGGTGGAAGAGGAGGTCAAGAGCCAGCGCATGAAATCGGAACTGATTACCAATGTTTCCCATGACTTGAAGACACCTCTGACCGCAATCATTACCTATATTGATCTGCTGAAGGAACCGGGCGTTACGGAAGAAAAGCAGAAGGAATACCTGGCCATTCTGCAGAAAAAAGCGAATCGCCTGAAAGTACTCATTGAAGATCTGTTTGAAATCAGCAAGGCCAGCAGCAAGACGGTGACGCTTCAGATCGTGGATGTGGACATCTGCAATCTGCTCCGCCAGGCCTATCTGGAGCAGGAAGACCGCATCACAGCAGCTAGGCTGGACTTTAAATTTCAGCTTTCCGCCCCCCGCATCCTTCTGCCGCTGGACAGCCAGAAGACGTACCGAATCTTTGATAACCTGTATACGAATATTATCAAATACGCGATGCCGGGTACCCGGGTATATGTTCTTCTGCAGGAGAAGCCGGACAGTGTAAGAATTGAACTGAAAAATATTTCTCAGGCGGAATTGTCCATGGATCCCAATGAACTTACGGAGCGGTTTGTCCGTGGAGACGGCTCGCGCAATACGGAAGGGAGCGGGCTGGGGCTTGCAATAGCCAAGAGCTTCACGGAGCTTCAGGGCGGAAGCATGCACATTGAGCTGGACGGAGACCTGTTTAAGGTGATTCTGACGTTTAAGAAATCACATCCATTTACGGAAAATCCAGGAAAACATTCCGAAGAGGGCCGGGAACATGGCACTGCGTCGGGAGAGCCCCGTCCTTATAACCGCAGTTTCACTGCTGAGCCCCAAAGATTCGGCGCCGGCCCCAATCCCTCTGCTCCCAATTACGGGCAGCCGGGATGGAACAGACAGCCGGGTTCTGGACAGCCAGGCGCTGCTTCCCGTCCGCCATATCCAAATAGAGGAGCGAATATTCCCTATGGTCAGACCCGCCAGGGTGCTCAAAGGGGCTATCCGTTCCAGAATTACGGCGGAGCTGGAAGCTATCCGCCGCCAGGAGCCTACATGCAGAGAAACGACTATGATCTATATGGCAGCATGGGGAATCCTCCGTTTCCGATTTCTCCATCCGGATCCAATCCCAAAGGGCAAAATCCCAGAAGGGAAACAACGGATGCCGCGTTTGGTGAACCAGGCCTATCAAGCAAAAAACCAAAGGAACGCAGAACCCTTTGGTTTAGAAGTAAAAAAAGAAGGCAAATGGAAGAAAAGCCTGTAAACACAGAGCAGGAAAGACCAGATCTTTCCGATGAACCGAAATCGTAGGGGGGAAGAATCTTAAGCAGCAGTCTAATAAGCGTCAGTCTTCCCTGAGCCGAACTGCTTTGGCCGCTTTGCGTTTATTCTCATCCTTCATGGCGGCATAGTGCTTCCTTGTCGTATTTACATCCTTATGTCCCAGGACGTCCGCCACCAGATAGATATCACCGGTTTCCTGATAAAGCGTGGTGCCATAGGTACTTCTGAGCTTGTGAGGGGTGATTTTCTTCATGGTGGTGACCCGGGACGTATATTTTTTTACCAGATTTTCCACGCTCCGAACAGTGATTCTTCTGTTCTGCATGGACAGAAAAAAGGCATTTTCATGTCCGGGCAGCGGGATGGTGTGATTCCGTTCCTCCAGGTACTCCTGCAGAGCAGCGGCAACTTCTTCACCAAAATAAACGGTGTCCTCATATCCGCCCTTTCGCCGCACCTTGATTCTCTGATTGTCAAAATCCACATCATTCAGATCCAGTCCTACACATTCTGAAACACGGATTCCCGTTCCCAGCAAAAGCGTAAGAAGCGCCAGATCGCGAAGACGGGTCTTCTTATGATAGCTTAGTTCCTTGCGGGTGAGGCCGCTTCCATCCTCTACCTCATCCAGGAGGATGGCAACCTCATTGGGCTCCATACGAATGATTTCCTTATCATGCAGTTTAGGCAGAGGCACCAGAACAGCCGGATTCTGGGAAATGAGTTCATTGCGAAAATAATAATTATAGAAGCTGCGCAGAGAGGCGAGCTTCCGTTTCTTTCCGCGTTCATCATTCATATATTCCACCCCATCCTTCACATAGTAGGAGAGGTACTCCATATATTCTTCAATGTCTTCACGACCGATTTCATTGAGAATGGACAGTGGAAAATCCACAATTTCCATTTTGGCGCATACGCTGTTGTTTTCATGCAGGAATTCAAAGAAAATGCGGAGATCATAGGCGTAAGCGATGCGTGTCCGCGCTGCCGTCGTATCCTCTATTCCCCGGAAAAACTGGGTGCAGAAAGAGGGCAGTCCCGCAAGAAGTTCCCGCAGTTTCAGGATATTTTTCTTATTCTGTTCATCATGATAGTTCAGTTCTTTTGCCACAAACCTCCGCTCCTTTCATCGCTGTTTGCGATCGCGGTAAACATCCGTTCTTTGACGCCGGGATTTTCGTAGTTCAGCTGACGCAGCAGCTGCTTGACATATTCGCGCTTCGTATGGCCATCTGCAGGGCAGGGGCTCTTGACGACTGGAATTTGATTTTTGTTCACAAAGCCGATTACGTCTGCCTCATTCATATAAAGCAGGGGACGTATAACAGTCAGCTGCGTGCGATCCAGGTAAGTCACCGGGCTGAAGGTATGAAATCTGCCTTCATAGATCAGAGACATCAGCATAGTTTCCACCACGTCATCCTTATGATGCGCATAAGCCACCTTATTGCAGCCTTCCTGTTTCACCGCGTCATTGAGCGCTCCCTTGCGCATTTTTGCGCACAGAGAACAGGGATTCGTCTCCTTGCGCTGATTGAAGATAATATCCGCAATATCCGTTTTGATGATGGAATATGGAATATGCAGTTCTTCGCCGCACAGTTTTTCAATCCTTCCCAAATCCAGGTTGTGAAATCCCAGATCCACTGTAACCGCATGCAGTTCAAAGTGCTTCGGATAAAACCGCTTCAGGCCATGCAGCGCATAGAGAAGCGTGAGAGAATCCTTTCCGCCCGAAATGCCTACGGCGATTTTATCCCCTTCCTCGATCATATGATAATCGTCCACGGCCCTGCGGACGTAGCTTAACACCTGCTGTAATCTCATTCGTTTTTTTTATCCTTTCGTCTATCTTTATCACCGGCACCATGCCGGAACTGTTACTTATTATACAATCAATTCATAAAAATTTCATCTCATATGCTTAAAATTTTCGCCCCCATAGTATATAATAAATGGTAGCAGTTCAGACAGGCCTGTGCATTCATGATCAAGTATGGGGGAGACGGAATGAAGATACGCTGGGATAAGAAATATCTGTATTGGGGCCTCACGGCATTGGCTGTGGTCGCTGTCAGCCTGTGCATGATATTCGTATTTTTCCGCTGGGAACTGCTGATGGCCTGGCTGAGACGATTAATTACCATTACCACGCCGATCCTGGACGGACTGGTACTGGCATATCTGCTGACTCCAATTTTGAATTGGATTGAGACGCTGCTCCTGAAATATGTATTCAAAAAGAGAAAAAGCGCAGAGAAGCCCAAATATCTCAGGGCCTTATCGCTTATCTTAACATTTTTCGTGGTATCCGCCATTGTTTATGCATTCTGCGCCGTGGTTCTGCCTCAGCTGTTTCAAAGCATACAGAGCATTGTAAGGCAGTTTCCAGCCTATGTATACAATCTGAACGGATGGCTGGATAAGGTATTAAAGGATAACCCTAATTTGGAAGCGCTTCTAAGCCAGATGATTAGCACCTATTCTCCGGAACTGAGGGAATGGCTGAACACAACTCTGGTTCCTCAGATGAATCAGGCGATCCGCATCGTATCCAGTTATACTTTCAGCATTCTAAGGGCCGCCTGGAATCTCCTGATTGGGTTGATTATATCCATATATCTGATGGGAAGCAAAGAACGTTTCCTCGGCCAGGCCAAAAAAATGGTCTACGCGTTCATGAGCCTGGAACGGGCCAATCATTTTATCGAAGATATTCGGTTCGTACACCGGACATTTGGAGGTTTTATCAGCGGAAAACTGCTGGATTCCCTGATTATCGGTATCCTTTGCTTTATTGGGACATCCATTATCGGAACGCCGTATTCCCTTCTGGTAAGCGTGATTGTGGGCGTAACCAATATTATTCCGTTTTTCGGCCCCTATCTGGGGGCGATCCCGAGCGCCTTTTTAGTCCTGATGATTGAACCGATACAATGCCTGTATTTTCTCATTTTTATCATCATTTTACAACAGTTTGACGGTAATGTCCTGGGACCCAAAATCCTCGGCAATTCCACCGGCCTGTCCGGCTTCTGGGTGATTTTTTCCATCACTTTATTCGGTGGTTTTCTGGGCATTTTGGGAATGGTGATCGGCGTTCCGCTTTTTGCGGTCATTTACGCCTATGTCCGGCGGCATGTAAAGCATAATCTGAAGAAGAAACAGCTTCCGGTGGATACCGGAGAATATATATTTCTGAAACGCATTGATAAGGATCAACGCCACGAAGAAAAAGAAGAATCAAAAGAGAAAGGATAATTGATACATATGAGATTTGTCATTCAGAGAGTTACAAACGCCAGCGTCACCGTTGACGCACAGATCACCGGAGCAATTCAGCAGGGATTCCTGGTTCTCATCGGCATCAGCCAGACGGACGACGAGGCGGTCGCAGACCGGATGCTGCGCAAAATGCTGAACCTCAGAATTTTTGAAGATGAAAACGGAAAAACCAACCTGAGCCTGAAGGATGTGAATGGAGGGCTTCTTTTGGTTTCCCAATTCACCTTGTATGCGGATTGCCGCAAAGGAAACAGACCTTCCTTTATCAAAGCGGGTTCTCCGGAACACGCAGAAAGATTGTATGAATATATACTGCATGCCTGCAAACAGGAATGCGCCTGCTTACAGCAAGGAATTTTCGGCGCGCACATGAAAGTGGAACTTACCAATGACGGACCCTTTACCGTGATCCTGGATTCTGAAGAGATCCTGTAGGGAAGCTGCAGCGCGTTTAAATAAACTCAAAAATCAGAAAAAACGATGAAAAAACCACTATCTATTCGTTAAACTTGTGTTTTGCGAATAGTTGCATGTCTCTTATATCCCCTCTTCCCGGAACCGTTTTTGCAGACGAAGCGCGTCATCCATCGTATATTGCCAGCCATATCTGGACAGATCAACCAGCCGGTTTGAGACTTCAACGCCTTCTTCCCGCAAAAGCAGCGCCTGCATATCAGGCGTATCAAATGCCGGAGAACCGGACAGGAATCCTTTGGCATTTACCACGCGGTGGGCGGGAAACTGCGAACCGGCCAAACCTCTGTTCAGCGCCATGCCGACTTGTCTGGCGTTGCGGGGGCGGCCGCACAGCAATGCCAACTGTCCGTAGGTAACAACGCGGCCGCTCGGTATGAGTTCCCCCACAAGGGCCAGTCTTTTGTAGAAATCCATGTGCATTTGATTTTCCCCCTGCTAAGTTTTTAATACTGCTTCTTAAAATAAATTAAACTTCTGTCCGCTCCCAATACTCCAGCTAAGAATCCAAGCGTGAGAATCGAGCTTCCCACGGCGAGCGCGATTGCAAATCCTTTCATATTTTATATATCTTCCTTTTTTGCCAAGTCCTGTGTGTTTCAAAACGTATCCCTTATATACTATATACAATTTATATTGCCTGAAAAATGGAACAATTATACCCACACGTTACGTTCATGTTTCTCCGGAATGGTACTCTTATCATATGAGCTGTGCAGCCATATAGTATAAAAAAGGCTCCCGTCTGCCTGAAGCGGAAACGGGAGCTTTTCGCGTTTATATATTATTTCATGGATAGTCAACAGGACTTATTCTCAAAATCTTCAACGATCTGGATAATCAGCTTTACCGTGCCGTCCACGCCAAGAACAGAACTGTTCAGGCAGAAATCATAACTGTCAGCGCGTCCCCACTTTTTGGAAGAATAATAGTTATAATAACTCTGACGCTGCTTATCCTTCTTTATAATCATATCCTTTGCTTTTTCTTCGTTCAGGTCATATCGTTTCATGATCCGCTTCACTTTCGATTCCTCATCCGCATAGATGAAAAGATGAATGCAGTTTTTGAAATCATGAAGCGCATAATCCGCACAGCGGCCAACGATAACGCAGGGGCCCTCTTCCGCAAACTTCTTGATCGTATCAAACTGGGCGAGAAATACCTTATGGCTGATCGGCATATCCATGAACGAAGACGCATTATATCCGAAAGAATAGGTATCCATTACCAGATTGTACAAAAAGGAGTTGGTAGGCCGTTCGTCATGGCTTCTGATCATCTCCTCACAGAATCCGCTTTCCTTGGCAGCCCTTGTCAACAATTCCTTATCCAGACACTTAATGCCGAAATACTCCGCAACCTTTTCCCCAATTTCGTGTCCGCCTGAACCAAATTGACGGGCAATCGTAATAATTGTATTCATACAACTACCTCCTTTTTCAGGTAAGAATCCCTACCTTCTCTTCTATTTATTATAAGCTGTTTGGCGGAATGTTTCAAGGAGATGTGTAAAATATTCCGGGAGGGGAGCAACCGTCTCAATATACGCCCCGCTCCTTGGATGGCGAAAGCCTAGTACCATGGCATGAAGCGTCTGTCCCTGCAGTCCGGAAGGGATTCGTTTGTTTCCGGGGACGTGCGCCTTATAGACTTCATCCCCCAGGAGCGGATGCCCGGATGATTCCATATGCACCCGTATCTGGTGCGTTCTGCCCGTTTCCAGTCTGCATTCAATATAGGAATATTGCTGGATGGGAAAACGTTCCAGAACCTGAAAATGGGTGACCGCATCCTTGCCACCAGGAACATTGACCGCCATCTTCTTCCGATTGACAGGATCCCTTCCAATCGGAAGGGCAATGGTCCCCGCATCCTCTTTTATGATGCCGTGGACGATGGCGCGGTACCTTCTCACAATGCTGTGTTCCTTCAGCTGCGCGGCAATGGACTGATGCGCAGCATCGTTCTTGCATACAATCAGGCTTCCCGTAGTGTCCCTGTCGATCCTATGTACGATTCCCGGACGCATGACCCCGTTGATGCCGGAAAGGCTATCCCTGCAATACTCCATCAAGGCATTCACCAGCGTTCCGCTGTAATGTCCCGCAGCAGGATGGACCACCATCCCCTTCGGCTTATTAACTACAAGAACATCCGCATCCTCATAAAGAATGTCCAGAGGGATTTTTTCCGGGCGGATATCCGGTTCCACCGCCTCAGGAAGAAAAAAGCTGATCTCATCTTCCCCTCTGAGCCTGTAATTGGCTTTTATCTGGCTTCCATTCACCAGAATCCGCCCTTCCTTCAGCATCTTCTGAATGAAAGAGCGCGACAGGGAATCGATCTGGCCGGCGATATATTTATCTATCCGTTCATTTTCATCCACGTCTGTTACATGAAAACGATAATTCTCAGACATCCTTCTCTTCCGGCTTTGGCCGCTCCTCTTCTCTCTCCTGCTTCTTCCTAAAAGAAAGGAAGTCGAAATCCTCATCCTTAAATTGGTGGCCAAACAATATAATCATTGCTCCGACCACACAGGACAGCGAGACAAACATATCAGCCACATTAAAAATCGGGAAGTCGATCAGGCTGATATAGATAAAATCCACCACATAATCCAGCCGTATCCGGTCGATCATATTTCCAATGGCACCCACCGCTATACAGCTTAACAATATATGGATACAATTATATTTGGACTCTGCGGGCATACGGATAAGCGTATACAGGATAGCTGCCAGCACGATGGGCGTGATAATCAGGAAAAATACCTTTCCTCCCTGCATCATGCCAAAGGCCGCTCCTCTGTTCTCAAGATAACGCAGTTCCAGCGCGCCGGGAATCAGCACAATCGCTTCCTGGCCCTTCAGGTGCACGACAGCAAGATATTTGGTGAATTGATCCAGAGCCACTCCGGCCAAAACGATCACCAGATCCAACAGCCAAAGCAGCATTTTCTTTTTACTCTTATTCATGGGCATCCTCTTCTGTAAAATTAATCTCGCCAATCGCCTCCAGAATCTGATCGTCCGTCACGGAAATATCCACAACAGCTTTGCCGATCTTCTCCAGAAGGATAAACCGGATCCGGTCGTTTTCCATTTTTTTATCCGACTTCGTCAAAGCGAGGATCTGCTCCGGCTCCAGATCATCCACCGAGATCGGAAGGTTAAATGGAACGAACATATCCCGAATTTCATAATACTCTTCCATGGAGAGCAATTCCTTCTTCCAGGAAATAAAGGCGGCAGCCACACAGCCAAGCGCCACACATTCTCCGTGTGTCAGCTGAAAATCTTTCGCCTTTTCAATGGCATGTCCCAATGTATGTCCCAGATTGAGAAGCGCCCGATCGCCCATCTCCGTCGGATCCTTTTCAACAATCTTACGCTTAATCTCGCAGCTTCTGCGCACCAATTCCAACAGGACATCCGGTTCCCGGTCGCTGATCTCATACAGATTGGCGATCAGCCACTCATAATATTTGGAGTCCGCAATCAGGGCTGACTTCATCGCTTCGGCAAAGCCGCTGTAGAATTGGCGCGGTTCCAGAGTGGAGAGCACGGAAAGGTTCATATAGACCAGCCGGGGCATGTAGAAAGCTCCAACCATATTTTTATATCCATCAAAATCCACCCCTGTTTTTCCGCCGATACTGCTGTCCACCTGAGAAAGAAGGGTGGTCGGGATCTGAATAAAAGCGATTCCGCGCAGGTAGGTAGCTGCAGCATAGCCGGTGAGATCTCCGGTCACTCCGCCGCCAAGAGCGATCAGGCAGTCCTTTCTTCCGAATTTCTTTTCAATCAGAAAGGCATACAGGGCCCGCACTGTATCCAGGGTTTTATGTTCTTCCCCGGCCGGAAACACATAGCTCTCCACGCTTCCAACGCCTTTTATGGCTTCATAAACCGTATCTTTATAGAGCGCTGCCACATTTGAATCCGTAACAATACATAGCTTTCTTCCGGAAAAACCAAGTCCTTCCAGCTCTCCGGCAAGCGCGTCAAAATTTGTCTCAAAAATAATATCATAACAGGGTTTCTTTTGATAAGAAACTGTCATCCTCTCAGCCATACAGGCACCTCCGTTGCTCAATGAATTTCTTCCCTGTGAAAAATGCCAAAATGCGTTCACTAGAATAAAAGACGCTCATAGAACAAAATACGTTCATAGAACAAAATACATTCATAGAAAAAGCGAATCCTGAAAGATTCGCCTTTTATTCGTCTTTTGTGCGTCATACCGAATACAAGAATTATATTCCCTGTACATCAACAGAACCGCTGAAAATCTCCTGGAAATCTCCTGAAATATCCACGCTGGCAGGTGTGATAATAAATATGTATTGCGAGATCTTCTGAAGATTTCCGCTGATCGCAAAACAGGATCCGGATGTGAAATCAATGATCCGCTGTGCGATATCCACATCCAGCCCTTCCAAATTAAGAACGACCGTCCGATTCGCCAAAAGTGTTTCCGTAATTTCTCTGGCATCTTCAATGGAGGTGGGTTTAATCACACATACCTCCATTCCTGCGCCTACCGATCTGTGTGGCTGCTTAATCGGGGTAATCTTCGGTGAAGTCTTTTTAGGACGTTCTCTTTCCCGTTCATCTTCCTTATCCGGAACGGATTTGGATCTGGAGCCTATTCTTGAGACTTTCTCTTCAGGTTCATCATAATCATCGTAATCATCGTCTTCATAGTCATCGTAATCGTCATCACCGTTCAATTTCATATAGCTTAAGAACCTGTCCATTACGCCCATACTGATTAATCTCCTTATAATAAACCATCCGGCTGGTCTCAATCACCCGGATAGTATCTTTCTCCAAAAATTCCTGTTCCTACACGCACACAGGAAGCGCCTTCTTCGCAGGCAACTTCATAATCGCCTGTCATCCCCATGGATAAAACGCCCATATGTACATTATCAATGTTTTTCTGTTCTATGTCAACAGATAACTTTTTCAATGTTTTAAAAATTATCCTGTTTTCTTCGGGATTTTCTACAAAAGGTGCCACAGTCATCAGGCCGCAGATTTGCAGTCCGGGCAGGATGGAGATCTGCCGTATCAGCGCTTCCAGCTCGGAAGGCTTTACGCCGAACTTGCTTTCCTCTTCCGCCACATTTACCTCAATGAGAATCTTCATGACGAGCTGATGCTTGACGGCTTCCTTGCTGATCTCCTCCGCCAGCCGCAGAGAATCGACACTGTGAATCAGATACACTTTATCGATGATATATTTTACCTTGTTTCTCTGCAGGTGCCCGATCATATGCCAACGAATATCGGCCGGCAGCTGCCCCTGCTTGTCCACCAGTTCCTGGACCTTGTTTTCACCGAAATCACGGACTCCTTCGTCATATGCTTCCTTTATAAGACTGACAGGTTTTGTCTTGCTCACCGCGATCAAAACTGCATCTTCCGGTTCCCTTCCCGCCCTCAGGCAGGCGTTTTCCATTCTGTGGCGAACTTCCTTCAGATTCTCTTTTATCATGATGCATTGCTCTCCTTCTGCTGCATTAATTGCGTCGTATACACTTCGTGCGCGGCTCTGAACCGTATCTGAAGCAATACAATTAATATATCAATTCATCCATATTCACGGTTTCCGCATCCAGTACGATCCGGTCATAGGCGCTCAGGCCATAGGTCGTGTTGGATTGGATAATGGAATATTCGTCATTCTGCGAAAGAATTTGAATTTCTTTGAAATCCGCATACCCCTTATTGATATTGTAAACACCGATCAGCGTATCACTTTTGGATACCGTCGTCCTTTCTGTGGAATCCGGCATCACAAGGTTATCTCCTGCACTCAGCAGGGAATCATCTACATAATACTCTTCTTCCGTTTCCTGATAGATCGAAACAGCCACAAATTCTGTGGAAACCTCGCCCTCTTCCGTATAGATTTCCCGCAACACGCCGTCCTCATTGCTGGATCCTTTCGTCACATATTCCTTTGGAATCAGGAAAAATTCCTTTTCCACAATAGCGGAATTCGGGACCTTCAGCCCCACTTCGTCCTCTACGATCAATTCAATGTCAATAAAGCGTTCTGTACAGAATGCGATCATGGAATTGTTCAGCGCTAACTCAACATAGGTATTTCCGTCGGAATTATTCAGGACGCTCACCTCTGCCCAGGAAGTGTATTGATTCTGAAGGAACTTAACCTTCACATATTCTTCTTCCAAAAGTTCCTGCGCGCGCGCTTCATCCGTTTGGATAACAATGGACCAGTTTTCGTTAGTTACCAGCTTATAGACGGGATCTCCGCTGGAAACCAGCTCATTATTCAGCAGCTGCTTTTTTTCATAATTATCCTGTGAATAGGTCTCCTCTGTGATCTGATCTGCAGTCAGGCTCTCATATCCATCCGTAGAATATACAACAATCCCTGACTCGGGAGCATTGCAGACCGTCACAAAGGAAGAACTGTCCGTACCCAGCGATTCCAGATTCTCCAGCACACTGCTGTTGGACAGCTTAAGCGCTGTGCCTTCCAGTTTATATTTAAAATCATAGACTTCTGAAAATTGCTTTCTGTCGAAATTGCCTATAAAGCCAGTAACTTCACTTTGAATATCAGACAGATCCCCTTCTGAAAGTTCTGTATCTTCCGCCTCTCCTGCCTCCAGCAGTTCCTTCAGCTGTCCGCTTTCATCCACGCTGCAGACCAATTTACCTGAGCCAACCCGTTCTCCTTCCCGCGCATAATAGTTGATGTAACCGGAATCCGTGCTCGTCACCACGGTCTCCTGCCTCAGGGCAATTCCCTGATAGACATTTCCTATGGAAAGAGAACCCGTTTTCACCTCATAAGGTTGTACATGTTTCTCTGTGAAATATAAAAATACACAGATGATAATATAAATAAAAATAACACCGAAAATGATAATACCTAGGTTAATGTTCAGTGGTTTTCTGTATTGTCTGATTTTCCTGTCATTTCTTCCGGCCAATCTGTCTTTCCTCCGGTCTTACAATGCAAAACTTTTCTCACATACATAAATATTTGCGCAGGGTTCTGCACTGCGCCTTTATCTGAAAGAGCCCCGGAAGCGCTCCGGGGCTCTTTTGTAAACAACGAAACCAATCATCCCGTTACTTTCTGCGGGAGACTTAACTTAAAGAGATACAATGATCTTCGACTTCAGGCAATCTGGCAATTCATTCTCATCCCTGGATACGCTGAGTATAAAATCAACATGGAAATTCTCGCTGATCTTCTCAAGCTTATCCACGATAGGAAGGATATCTTCACATTCTTCCAATACTGCAATTGTGAGGAAACTATCCAGATACATCTTTTCAATGTCCCTGTCCTGAGAAAGGATGCCGCAGATGAATCCGGTAAATTCGGAACTGTTCTCAATCATGAACTCACGAACATCGATCAATCTGACCTTATTATTGAGTTCAAACATGTGCTTGGTGCTTTTATCCAGATAAACAATGCTTCCGGAGATTTCTTTTACTTCAGTGTTAACCTTATCCAATAACTGCTTGGTCTTTCCCTTCCCCTTTTTGCCTACGATTAACTGAACCATTGCAATCCCTCCTAAAGTAAATTGACGCTGATCACGTCTCTTAGAATATGATCTTATTATAGATGAATTCGGAATAAAAAACAACCTTTTTAGCTAATAACATTTAAAAGAGACGCCATTTCCGTATACAGAATATCTCTGGATTTGGCCTGCAGGATCACGGATATATACGGATTTCCGGCAGTGTCCCTGGCCAGCAGAATTAAACAGCTTCCAGCTGCACTCGTGGTGCCCGTCTTTCCTCCGATAACCGTTATCTGTTCCGGCGCTTTATACGTCCCCCGCAGAAACTGGTTTGAGGTATTGAATGAAAAGCTTTTGGAATTTCCGTCCTTGTCCATATACACCGTCTCATAGCTGGCCATATGGATGATCTCATTGATCAGGTCATACTGCAGCGCTTCGTGAAAGATCAGATACATATCATAGGCTGTAACATAATGATTTTCCTGGGTCAGTCCATGCGGATTCATGAAATGGCTGTTCGTTGCGCCAATGGAAAGCGCCTCTTCATTCATCATGTCCGCGAATCCTTCTATGCTTCCGCCAATATGTACTGCGATCGCAGCCGCCGCATCATTTGCAGAGTGGATCAGCAGCGCATGCAGCGCCTGATTCAGCGTTAACTGGTCTCCCACTTCCAATCCGCAGAGCACTGCGCCTGATTCCGTAATCATCGCGTCGCTGGTCACTGTGATCATGTCATCCGGATTGCCATATTTTAGCGCGACCACAGCCGTCATCAGCTTGGTAAGGCTCGCCGGCTGCAACCGCTCATGAATATTCTTGGCATACAGCACTTCCCGATTATTCAAATCAAACAATCCAGCTGCAGTGGCTTCAGACGTATCCACTTGTGTGTTATCCGTTCCCACATCCTGTGTAACCACACACAGCTCCTCAGCAAAGGAAGAAGCCACATCGCTGGAAGCCTCATCCTGAATGCGGAAGCTGGAAACCTCATAATCCGGGTCATAAGAAAGCGAAAGTTCCTGGCTGCCGCAGCCAGAAAAAACCAGAGAGAGAGACAGCACCATGCCCGCCAACAGGCGCCGGCCATCCCTCTCCCTCCTCAGTTTCTTTTTCTGAACATAAAAACGCCCTGGCAAATGAAGCATCCCTTGTTTTCTATTTGTACATTTCACGCCACTCCAGATCTCCTCTGTCCAATGATTTGATTAAAAGTTCTGCTGTCGCCAAATTGGTCGCCAGAGGAATATTATGAATATCACACAGCCTGACCGCATTATTGACATCAGGTTCATGTGATTTAGGAGTCAAAGGATCCCTCAGGAAAATGACCAGGTCAATCTGATTGTGTTCAATCTGTGCCCCGATTTGCTGCTCTCCGCCAAGATGCCCTGCCAGGAATTTATGGACGGAGAGATTTGTCACCTCTTCGATCAAGCGTCCGGTCGTTCCTGTGGCATATAATTCATTTTTACTCAAAATCCCCCGATAAGCAATGCAGAAATTCTGCATCAGCTTTTTCTTTGCGTCATGCGCGATCAATGCAATATTCATTCCACCCTCTCCTATACTAGTATGTTTTTTTTCTCTGTAATCGGACGTTCAGCACGAATCCCATTCCTATGAACAGACTGATTAAGGACGTGAGTCCATAGCTGACAAAAGGAAGCGGGATTCCAGTGTTAGGCATAATCATCGTTGCCACAGCAATATTCATAAAACTCTGAAAACCGATAATCGCCGCCATCCCTGACGCGATTATCATTCCTGAAAGATCCTTTGCCTGCCGCGCTATGGAAATGCATTCAAGCGCGATGAGCATGAGAAGAACGATCACCACACATGCTCCAACAAATCCAAGTTCTTCTCCGATCACGGCAAAAATGAAATCCGTCTCGGGCTCAGAAATGAAATTTCCATTTTTTACTGAGGCGATTACATTATTGTTCAGCCCCTTCCCCCATAATTGGCCCGAACCAATTGCCATTACCGAATTAAGCTGCTGATAGGCTTCCGCGTCCGCATACTTCTCAGGATTCAGCCAGGCCAAAATTCGCGTGAGCTGATAATTCTCAATCAGCGTCTGCCCCGGCTGCATCACCAGATAAAGGAAAATCGCCAGGGACGGTACCGCCACAGCCAATATTCCGCCGATGATCTTATAACTGAGCCCGCCCACAAACATCAATACACAGAAAAGAATGCAGTAAAGAATGGTCGTGGAGAGATTCGGCTCCTTATATATAAGAATGATTGCCGGCAACATCAACAACACGCATAGGGAAAGGATTTTGATTGTATTCAACCTCTCCCTATGTTTAATAATAAACTGTGCATAAAATAAAATCAACAGGATTTTTGCAATTTCTGACGGCTGAAACTGAAACAGATGAGGAATATCGATCCAGCGTTTGGCTCCATTTACCGTCTCGCCCCATATCAGCACGGCGATCAGCATTCCGATTGCTGCCAGATAGTACAACCAGTAAAACCGCAGCAGCCAGGAATAGTCAATCAGGGAGATAATCACCATGATTACCATTCCTGCGCAGACGCCAAATATCTGTTTTGGCTGAAGGGATTCATTGGCGCTTCCAACCGCCATGATCCCTATGATGGAAGCTGCGAGTATCATCAGAACCAATTTAAAATCATAATTTCTCAGCTTGTATCTTTTAAACATGCTTTCCTCATTCCTGCTTCCCGGTCCAACCGGACTTAATTACGGAGATCCAGTATCGGAATATCTGCATAGAGGGAAGGATTCTTTCCCCGTCCCCGAATGGTGGACTTGCTGATCTGTATCTCCATGTGATTGGTATCAATTTTCATGTACTTGGATATCACACTGGCAATGTCCTTCTTTATCATTTCCAACATTTCAGGAGAGCATCCGGCCCTGTCTGAAATCAAAAGGATCTTCAGCCTGTCTCTTGCGACCTGGCTGGAAGTTTTTTTCCTGAATAAGTTCCTGATTCTCATCCGATCCGCCCCTCCTGACTTTTATGAAAGATTCCGGTAAATCTTGTCCAGAAGGAAACCGGATGTTCCAGATCCAGAAAAGGGACTTCCTTTCCCAGAACTCTGTAACAGATATTCTGATAAGCTTGTCCTGCCAGCGTATTATTGCCGACGAGCGGTTCCCCCTGGTTGGTTGCAATCACCACATTTTCGTCATCCGGAACGATGCCGATCAGGGGAATCGCCAGGATATCCACCACATCCCTTGAGCTCATCATATCCCCCCGCTTCACCATATCGAACCGCATCCGGTTGATAACCAGATCGATCTGGGTGAAATCGTGCGCTTCCAACAGGCCGATGATACGATCCGCATCCCGGATCGCGGATACCTCCGGAGTCGTTACCACAAGCGCTCTGTTGGCCCCCGCGATGGCATTCTTAAATCCCTGCTCGATTCCGGCAGGACAGTCCAGAATGATGTAATCAAACTGTTCTTTCAGATGATCGATCAATTTGATCATCTGGCTTTCGTTTACCGCAGTTTTATCCCTGGTCTGCGCGGAGGGCAGCAAATATAACGTGCTGTAACGCTTATCCTTGATCAGCGCCTGTTTTACGCGGCAATTTCCCTCCACCACGTCCACCAGATTATAAACGATCCGATTTTCCAGGCCCATGACAACATCCAGATTGCGCAGGCCAATGTCCGTATCGATCAGCACCACCCGCTTGCCCATCTGCTGCATTTTCATCAGGGCATCCTTCGTCCTGGGGGTGATAATTTTATCCTTATTGGTCAGCGTGCCGTCCAGATCGAATAAAATGATACGCTCCTGCATCGCTTACCCCACGAACTCTTCTGCGCACCGCAGATACGCCGCAACCGGGTCGGCCGCCTGGGTAATGGGACGGCCAACTACAATGTAGTCAGAGCCAATCTCCCGTGCGCGTGCCGGAGTTGTGATGCGCACCTGGTCGTCTGCCTTGCTGTCTGCAAAGCGGATGCCGGGTGTGACCGTGGCAAAGTGTTTGCCGCAGGCCTCATGAATCTTGCCTGCCTCCAGCGGCGAACAGACCACGCCGTCAAGTCCCGCCAGCTCCGCGTTTTTCGCGTAGTCGATGACGACCTCGGAAAGCTCCTTGTGAATTTCAATCTCCTCTTCCATGCTCTGCTGGCTTGTCGAGGTCAGCTGCGTAACGGCAATAAGAAGCGGTCTCGTTCCGTCTGCGCGGGTAAGACCCTCCAGAGCGGCTGTCATCATCGCGCGCGTGCCTGCCGCATGCAGGTTCACCATATCCACATCAAGCGCCGAGAGCACCGCCATCGCCTTTTTGACCGTGTTCGGAATGTCGTGGAGCTTGAGGTCCAGGAAGATTTTGTGACCCCTTGCCTTGATTTCGCGGACGATGGACGGACCCTCGGCATAGAACAGCTCCATGCCGATCTTCACAAACGGCTTGCGGTCTGTGAACTGATCGAGAAAGGCCAGCGTCTTTTCGCGGCTGTCAAAATCCAGAGCGATGATTACGTCTTTACCCATGGTGTGCACCTCCTATGATATCTTTCAGATTCTGTATGTTGTAGTTCTGCATTGCCTGCGGAAGATCCCGGACAATATCGCGGCAGGCATAGGGATTCACCAAGTTTGCCGCGCCGACCTCCACCGCCGTTGCTCCGGCCAGCATCAGCTCCAGCACATCTTCCGCGCGCGTCACGCCGCCCATGCCGATGATCGGAATTCTGACCGCCTCATAGACCTGCCAGACCATCCGCACGGCAAGCGGAAAAATTGCTGGACCGGACATGCCGCCCGTTTTGTTTGCCAGCAGCGGTCGCTTCGCGCGCAGGTCGATGCGCATGCCAAGCACCGTGTTGATTAAGCTCACCGCATCCGCGCCCGCGTCTTCGCACGCCCTGGCGATATCTGCAATGCTTGTGACATTCGGAGAAAGCTTCACAATAACGGGCTTTTTGACCGCAGCCTTTACTGCCCTTGTGACGCTTGCAGCAGCTTTCGGATCCGTTCCGAAGGCGAGGCCGCCGCCGTGGACGTTCGGGCAGGAAATATTCACTTCCAGCCAGCCGACCTGCTCGCATGCGTCAAGCTTCCGGCAGACCTCAACGTACTCTTCGATCGAAAACCCGCTCACATTCGCCATGACCGGCTTGTGAAAAACCTGCTTGAGCCGCGGAAGCTCTTCTGCTATCACCGCGTCCACGCCCGGGTTTTGCAGGCCCACGGCGTTGAGCATACCGCCGGGCGCCTCTGCAATGCGCGGCTGCGCGTTTCCAAGGCGCTGCTCGCGTGTTGTTCCTTTAAAGGAAAAGGTTCCAAGGCAATCGATATCGTAGAGCTCTGCAAACGTGTACCCGTAGCCAAAGGTTCCGCTGGCCGGAATGACGGGGTTGTCGAGCTCAATGCCGCAGAGTGAAACTGCTGCCCTCACCATATCAGTTCCTCCTTTCGGAATACGGGTCCTTCCTTGCAGACCCGTTTCGGCCCATGTGCTGTCTCAATGGTGCAACCCATGCA
>OGPH01000645.1_pt1 | contig 34521 bp, 29 predicted proteins | sample 1552891 | NCBI WGS metagenome assembly OGPH01 (sample SAMEA2580272, study PRJEB22360) | human gut metagenome | biome: human gut; feature: human-associated habitat; material: faeces | place: Denmark | collected 2008/2010 | reverse complement strand
TTGAAACTGTTCCCGCCGTTGGCCGCTACCCAGCCAAGCTGCCACATCTTGTGGCAGACGTCGCAAATTTGATCCTTGATTTCCAGTTCGTTCATTGTATGATCCATGTCCTTTCTGTGCGTCGCGCCCTGTTTCGGGCACAAGCCTTCTCTATATTCCAGAAAGAGGAGACGGCGTATGCCGCATACCCTTCTAAAACGGCAAACAATTGGGAGGCTGAAAAGCCGCCCGCTATGCGCCGGGCCGGATAAAGTTGTTGAAATGGCCGAGCGCGTAGGAATCGAGGGTTATAGGGGACTGGTTAACGGTTACTACGCAGCAGCAGGTGCTTTTTTTCGATTTTCCCATAGGCATATCGGCGTGTGTATAGGCCTCGCGCGCAAAATCACTCGCCCCATCGGCTGGCACGGGAGGGAAAGAACAATGCCGCTCTACCGGCCGAAAAGGCGGGTCATAAGCAGGAACAATGTGGGAATATTATAATATGTTTTGCTGGTTTTTACAATCCGTTCCGGTGATTTTCTACAATCGTGGAGCGCGGTTGACCTCCCCTGTTTTTTTATCATTGGCGCTGCGCGCTTACTGCTCGATTGTGAACGCTGCCCCGTAAAGGTTTTACAAAGTGTTCATAATTGGAATGTTGACAAGGCGGAGGGGGCGATGTATAGTATATGGTAGTTAGCACTCATAATGTTTGAGTGCTAACAATCCGGAAAATCCGGTTGTGAATTTTACCGTTCAGGAGAATCAGGAGGTGACCGGCATGGAATTGAGTGAACGCAGGCAGCGCATCTTAGCGGCGATTGTCGAGCAGTTCATTGCTTCCGGTGAGCCGGTCGGATCAAAAGCCCTGTGCAATTTGTTTGAATTGTCGATCTCCTCGGCGACCATCCGCAATGAGATGGCAGCGCTCGCGGAGCTGGGGCTGATTGAGCAGCCGCATACCTCGGCGGGGCGCGTGCCTTCGCACCTGGGGTATCGGTATTATGTGGATCATTTGATGAGCTGCCGAGCGCTTGGCGTGAAGCAGCGCCATGCGCTGGAGGAGAGCATGGTTGTCCATTCCGGCGATCCAGAGCAGATTTTGGAGCAGGCGGGCGAGCTGCTTGCCGAAATTACAAACTGCGCGGCGGTATCCACTACGCCGGCGGATGAGTCGGCCATGATCCGCAAGGTGGATTTGCTTCCAATGGGTGGGCGCACGATTATGCTTGTGTTGGTCACATCCAACGGTGTGGTGCGCAGCCGGGGCTGCCGCCTGCCGGAGCCAGTCACCCCAGAGCTAATTGAAACCTTTTATGCGGTTACGGAGCACACCTTCCTTGGCCGCCCGGTGGCGGAGATCAACCTCGTGCTGATTAAACGGCTGACGCCCCTATTGGGGGATAATGCCCGCCTGATGCAGCAGATTCTGATTGCCCTGTCAGAGCTGGCATGGGATGCGGCGAAAGAGGAGATTCTTCTGGAAGGGCAGAACAACCTTCTCCACCACCGCGAATTTGAGGAAAACGCCTTTGAATTGCTCGAATTTTTGGGCAGGGGCGAGCCGATGAGCCAGCTGCTTGCCACCTCATCGGGCCCGTTACGGGTAATTATTGGGCGTGAAACGCCGTTTGAGGAGTTGAAAAATTCCAGCTTGATTATTGCGCGCTACACGATTTCTGGCGGGCGCGGAGGCGCATTGGGGATCATCGGCCCAACGCGCATCGATTATGCGAAGCTGATCCCGAATGTAGAATATCTGACCAAGCTGGTCGGCCGTCTGCTCGGCGAAGCGTTGGGCGAGGATGGGTCGGATACCGGACCGGGAGCGCAATAGCGCAGCCCGCAACATGACGACAAAAGCAGGAAAGGACGGATGGACGGATGAATACGACACCGAACGCAGAGCCCGAGAAGGAAAGCACGCAACAGCAGCCGGAGGAAACTACAGCCTCTGCTCCACAGAAAGAACCCTCCAAGCGCAAGGAGAAAAAAGAAAAAAAGGATCAGCAGGCGGAAAAGCTGGATGCGATGCAAAAGGAGCTGGACGCCCAGAAGGATCAATATCTGCGGCTTGCCGCAGAATACGACAATTTCCGTAAGCGCTCTCAGCGCGAACGGGAGGCGGCGTTTAATGATTCAAAGGCTGCCGTCCTCACCGAAATCCTGCCCGTAATCGATAACTTTGAGCGCGCCTCACAGAATAAGGAGGCGGGCTATGAGGATTTCCAGAAGGGAATTGACATGACCTTCCAGCAGCTGATGGAAATTATGAAAAAGCTCGGCGTGGAAGCGTTTGGCAAGGAGGGCGATCCGTTTGACCCCAATATTCATAACGCCGTGATGCATGTGGAGGATGAGACACTGGATGAAAATATTGTGACGGATGTTTTCAGTAAGGGCTATCAGCTCGGTGACCGCGTGCTTCGGCACGCGATGGTCAAGGTTGCAAATTAGCCAAAGGGCAAAGAAAAGGCAATCAGCGGCAACGCCGCATGATCTTATAAATTTACAAAATTCAACCGATACATTTTGGGAGGCTGTTAACAATGGCAAAAGTAATTGGAATTGATTTAGGCACAACAAACTCTTGTGTAGCTGTAATTGAAGGCGGCGAGCCGGTCGTCATTGCGAACGCAGAGGGCGCGCGCACCACGCCAAGCGTTGTTGCGTTCTCCAAAACTGGCGAGCGCATGGTTGGCCAGGTAGCAAAGCGTCAGGCGATCACGAACCCGGATCGCACGATTGCTTCGATCAAGCGGCAGATGGGCTCGGATTACCATGTGAAAATAGATGATAAGCAGTATACGCCGCAGGAGATTTCCGCCATGATCCTTCAAAAGCTGAAAACAGATGCGGAATCCTATCTCGGCGACAAGGTGACGGAGGCCGTCATTACGGTGCCCGCCTATTTCACCGATTCCCAGCGCCAGGCCACTAAGGATGCGGGCAGGATCGCAGGCCTTGAAGTGAAGCGCATCATCAATGAGCCGACGGCCGCGGCGCTTGCCTACGGCATTGATAAGGAAACCGATCAGAAAGTGATGGTTTATGACCTGGGCGGCGGCACGTTTGACGTATCCATCATCGAGATGGGCGACGGCGTGCAGGAAGTGCTCGCCACGGCCGGCAACAATCACCTGGGCGGCGATGATTTTGACCAGCGCGTGATCGATTGGCTGGCAGACAATTTTAAAAAGGAGCAGGGCGTAGACCTGCGTGGCGATAAGATGGCGATGCAGCGCTTGAAGGAAGCGGCGGAAAAAGCGAAGATTGAGCTTTCCGGCGTGACCACCTCCAACATCAGCTTGCCCTTTATCACAGCGGATGCAACCGGCCCGAAGCATTTGGAAGCAACCCTGACCCGCGCCAAGTTTAACGAACTGACCGCGGATTTGGTGGAAAGCACGATGGGCCCTGTGCGCCAGGCAATGTCCGACTCAGGCCTGAAAACCAGTGAAATCGACAAGGTTCTGATGGTGGGCGGATCCTCCCGCATCCCTGCGGTGCAGGAAGCCATCCAGAAGTTTATGGGCAAAGAGCCCTTTAAGGGCATCAACCCCGATGAGTGCGTTGCCATCGGCGCGGCGCTCCAGGCGGGCGTGCTTGGCGGTGAGGTGAAGGGCCTGCTGCTGCTTGACGTCACGCCGTTGTCCCTCGGCATTGAAACGATGGGCGGCGTCAATACGAAGATCATTGAGCGCAACTCCACCATCCCGATCAAAAAGAGCCAAATTTTCTCCACTGCTGCTGATAACCAGCCCTCTGTTGAGGTGCATGTGCTACAGGGAGAGCGTGAGATGGCAAGGGATAATAAGACCCTCGGCGTGTTCCATCTCGACGGTATCCTTCCGGCCCGCCGCGGTGTGCCGCAGATTGAAGTAACCTTCGATATCGATGCAAACGGTATCGTGCATGTTTCCGCGAAGGATCTCGGCACCGGCAAAGAGCAGTCCATCTCCATCACCTCCTCCACCAATATGTCCAAGGATGATATTGAGAAGGCTGTCAAGGAGGCCGAGCGGTATGCGGAAGAGGATAAGCAGCGCCGTGAGGAAATTGACACCCGTAACAACGCGGACCAGCTCGTTTATCAGTGCGAAAAGGTCATCAGTGAAGAGGGCGAGAAGTTCCCGGAGGCCGATAAAAAAGAGCTACAGGAGAAGGTTGATGCCCTTAAGGAAGCGCTCAAGGGGCAGGATCTCAATGTGATTAAATCCCGCCAGGAGGAGTTGACCAAAAAATTCTACGAGATTTCAGAACAGCTCTATAAGGCGGCGCAGCCGGAGGCCGGCGCGCAGGGCCCTGGAGCGGCGGATGGTCAGCAAGCCGGGCCGGATGCAAACGGCTACTATGAGGCAAACTACACGGATGTTTCGGACGACGACAGCCAGAAATAAGAAAGGGAAAGCGGACGTATCCATCTTTTGCAACCTCAGGCGGAATTCTGCCTGAGGTTGCGGGCGGATATAACGCAAATTGGAGCTACATGATTTTTTTCGGTGGGAGACGGCGTTTCCGCCGAAAACGTGAAACGATGGGGCTAGGCCCCGTATTGTAGGCAGGGCACATAAATAACAAAGCAATCAAAAGCCCGAGCCCCTGAAAGGAGCGTTTACCTTGCCGGAAAAGCGAGATTATTATGAAGTCCTTGGCGTCAGCAAGAGTGCGTCGGAGGATGAAATCAAAAAAGCATACCGCCAATTGGCAAAAAAATACCATCCGGATTTGAATCCGGGCGATAAAGCGGCCGAAGCAAAATTTAAAGAGGCAAATGAAGCCTATGAGGTGCTTTCCGACAGCGAGAAAAAGGCGCGTTATGACCAGTTCGGCCATGCAGGCGTAGATCCGAATTATGGCGCGGGCGGCCCTGGTGGGGCAGGTGGATTTGATTTTGACTTTGGCGATATTTTCAGCAGCTTCTTCGGAGGCTCCGGCTTTGGAGGCTTTGGCACAGGCCGGTCGAATCCAAACGCGCCGCAGCGCGGCAGCGATAATTCGACGAGCATCACCATCTCCTTTGAGGAGGCCGCAAAGGGCTGCAAACGCACGATTGAAACAATGCGTGTGGAGGCCTGCGATGCATGCTCAGGCTCCGGCGCCGCGAAAGGCTCCGCCCCCCAGACCTGCCCGGAATGTAATGGCCGCGGCCAGGTCAGCTCCCAGCAGCGCACGCCGTTCGGCGTGATCTCCACCTCCAAGGTTTGCCCGCGCTGCAATGGCAAAGGAACCGTCATTCAAAAGCCTTGCTCCAAATGCCGCGGCAGCGGCCATATTCGGAAGGCGCATAAAGTGGAAGTAAGCATCCCTGCGGGCATCGACGACCGGCAGATCGTCAATATCCGCGGCCAGGGCAACGCCGGCCTCAATGGCGGCCCGTCGGGCGATTTGCGTGTGGCAGTCAATGTCCGGCCCCATCCGTTTTTTGAGCGTGATGGATACGACGTATGGTGCGATGTCAACGTATCATTTGCGCAAGCTGCGCTCGGTGCGGAGCTACAGGTGCCTACCTTGGACGGCAAGGTCAAATATGAGATGCCTAAGGGCACGCAGCCGGGTACTGTTTTCAAGCTGCGCGGAAAAGGTATCCAAAATCTCAATGGCCGCGGCCGGGGCGATCAGCTTGTGCGCATCCTCGTGCAGGTGCCGACGGAGCTCAACGCGCGACAGAGAGAGCTGCTGCAAGAATTCGAGGCGGCTTCCGGAGGACGGCCAGTCGGCGGGGCAGACCCGCAGGAAGACCGTTCCGAGAGCCATAAGAGCTTTTTTGACAAGCTGAAGGATAATATTAATAAGGAAAAGGATAAATGATGTGATTCACACAGCCCCGCGCGCTGATCCGTTTTTTCCGGAAAGGCGGGCGGGGTTTTTCCTTTTCTCTCCAAAGTTTGATAGAGGAGGAGGCCTTTATGCAATTGTTTGCCTGCCCGGTATGCATGTGCCCGCTTAAAAAGGAGGAAAAACGTTATCTATGCCCGCATGGGCACAGCTTCGATCTTGCAAAAGAGGGGTATGTGCATCTGCTGCCCGCCAACCGGATGCATGCAAAGCTTCCCGGCGATGGAAAGGAGATGCTGGCGGCACGCCGCCGGATTTTTGATGCGGGCCATTATGAGCCGTTCAGCGATTGCTTGAATGCGCTTGTTTTGGAGTTGACGGATCAGGCGGAAAAGCCGGTGATTTTGGATGCGGGCTGCGGCGAGGGCTATTACACGGGCAGGCTGCTGTGTGCCCTGCATGAACGCGGTGTTGACGCGTGGGCTGCGGGCTTCGATATCTCCAAAGTCGCCGTGCGCATGGCGGCAAAGCGCTATCCCAGCTTGGAGCTTGCGGTCGGGAGCGCTTATCACATGCCGGTTGCCGATCGGTCGGTCGATTGCCTCACCAGTGTTTTTGCACCGATTGTTCCGGGGGAATTTGCGCGTGTCACAAAGCCAGGCGGCGTTTTGATTTTAGCGGTGGCCGCTCCCCGCCATCTTTTCCAGCTGAAAGAGGCGGTGTACGCGCAGCCCTATGAGAATGAAACAAAAGATACGGCGTACGCCGGATTTACCTTTCTCAAGCGTGTTCCGGTGCGCGGAGAGATTACATTGAAAAACGGGAACGCAGTGCGCGATTTATTCACCATGACGCCGTATCACTGGAAAACATCCGTGGAAGACCGGGAAAAGTTGGAGGCCCTGACAGGGCTGACAACGGAAATTGGCTTTGACTTTGTGTGCTACCGGCGGCAAGAAGGCTGACTGACGGGTTAACCCGACCAGAATTTTCGATCCAGGCTTCTGTATTGCACTGCTTCCGCGATGTGTTCCTGCTCGATTTCCTCTTTTTCTTCCATATCTGCAATTGTGCGTGCTACGCGCAGAACCTTGTCATAGGCGCGCGCCGAAAGGCCGAGTTGTTCAAACGCTTTTTTCAGTAGGAAGCTGGCGTCGTCCGTGAGGCGGCAAAACTGCCGCGTCTGTGCGGAGGACATATGGGCGTTGCAGGAAATGCCCGTTCCCTCCAGCCGCCTTTCCTGCACAGCCCGTGTTTTTGCAACGCGCGCCCGGATGGCGGCGGAAGGCTCGGCCTTTGCCGTGTCGGAAAGCTGCTGAAAATCGACGGGCGGCACTTCAATATGGAGATCCAGGCGATCAAGCAACGGGCCGGATACCCGCGAAAGATAACGCGCCGGGGCCCCAGGCGGGCAGGTGCAGCGCCGGGTTGGATGGCCGAAATAGCCACAGGGGCAGGGATTCATCGCACACACGAGCATCACGCGGCAGGGGTAGGAAAACGAGCCAGCCACACGGGAAATCGTGACCGTTCCATCCTCGACCGGCTGGCGTAATGCCTCCATTGCCGCACGGGTGAATTCCGGCAGCTCATCAAGAAAGAGCACACCGTTGTGCGCGAGCGATATTTCCCCTGGGTGCGGCACGGCGCCCCCGCCCGAGAGGCCTGCGGAAGAAACCGTGTGGTGCGGCGAGCGGAAAGGACGCGCCCGGATCAGGGAGATGCCCGCCGGGAGGGTTCCCGCTACAGAATAAAGCTTGGTGGTTTCCAGCGATTCCATTTCGTTCATATCGGGCAGGATGGAAGAAATTCTTTTGGCGAGCATGCTTTTGCCGGAGCCGGGCGGACCGATCATCAGCACATTATGCCCGCCGGCTGCTGCAATCTCCAGCGCCCGCTTCGCACCGGGCTGCCCTTTGACATCGGCAAAATCCGGCAGCCCGGGAGGAGCATCATAGGCCTGAAATTGGAGTGGCGTGACGGGAGTGATCTGCTCCTGATTGCGCAGATGGGAGATTAACTGGGAAACATGCGATACAGGATAGACGCAAATGCCGCTGACCGCAGCGCCCTCCGCCGCATTGCCCTCGGGGATGAACACGCGCCGCAGGCCTCTCTGTTTTGCCTCCAAAAGCATGGGCAGCACGCCTGTCACCCGGCGGACGCCACCGCCCAGCGAAAGCTCGCCTAAAAATGCGGAATCAGAAAGCTCTGTGGTGATCTGCCTGCTCGCGCTGAGCAGGGCGATGAGGATTGGCAGATCATAAAGCGGCCCTTCCTTGCGAATATCTGCGGGCGCGAGATTGACCGTAATCCGGGATACCGGAAAATCCATCCCGCAATTTTTGATGGAAGAGCGAACTCGCTCGCGTGATTCGCTGACCGCCGTATCCGGCAGGCCCACAATATCGAAGCGCGGCAGTCCGCCGGAAAGGTCGCATTCGGTTTCAACCAAAAAGGTTTCCATGCCGAAAAGGCCAAGGCTGTATACGGATGTAAACATATGGGCTTCCCCCAATTTTGGAAAAAATAATGTAAAAATAAGTATTAAAATACATTTATACATCATTATACATGAATTATGGAAGAAAAACAATCCCGCTATCAAGCCGCTTCGCGTTGACAGAAAACCGCATAAGGGGTAAAATAAAACCATCTATAAGCCGGTAGGCAAAGCAGTGGAGAGCTCCTTTTGGTTGGGGGCCATGCTGCTTGGGCGTTTCCTGACGCCGGAGCCCTATGGCTTATCAAAGCAAAAAATATTGGATAGAAAAGCGGGCTGCTTTTTGACGTTCTTTAGATGTGGCTTGGCCGCTCTGCATAGGACAGGCGAAAAGGCGCCGGATTGTTTAGGAAAGGATGGACATTGGCATGAATGACATCAATGCTCTCTATACGCTCTGGAGGGAAAAGGCAGTGCTGGATCCTGATTTGAAGGCGGAGCTGGACGCGGTTGCAGGGCAGGAGGACGAGGTGCTGGATCGGTTTTATCGCAATCTTGCCTTTGGTACGGCAGGGCTGCGCGGCGTGATCGGCGCCGGCACAAACCGTATGAACCTCTACACGGTTAACCAGGCGACGCAAGGGCTGGCGGATTTTTTAAATGCCCGGTATGCTGCGCCGCAGGTTGCAATCGCATATGATTCAAGGATTAAATCTGACCTCTTTGCGCGTGAGGCTGCCGGTGTACTCGCGGCGAATGGCATTGTAGTGCATTTTTTCCGGGAGCTCGTGCCTACGCCAATGCTCTCTTTTGCAGTGCGCAGGCTGCGCTGCCAATCCGGCATTATTATTACAGCAAGCCACAATCCTGCAAAATACAACGGCTATAAGTGCTATGACCCGGAGGGTTACCAGATGACGGACGAGGCGGCAGAGGAAACTTACCGCTGCATCCAAAAGGTTGATCTCTTCGAGGGCGTTAAGCGGATGGATTTTGACGAAGCATGCAGGGATGGCAGAATCCGTTTCATTGAAGATAGCCTGATCGAGGAATTTTATACGCGGGTGCTTTCCCAGCGTGTCAATCCGGAAGTTTGTGCAAACGCGGGCCTGAAAGTGATCTATACCCCGCTCAACGGCACAGGCAACAAGCCGGTGCGCGAAGTGCTGCACCGTGCGGGCATTGCCGATGTGAAGGTTGTGCCACAGCAGGAGCATCCTGACGGCAATTTCCCCACCTGCCCGTTTCCGAACCCGGAGATCCGGCAGGCGTTTGAGTGCGCACTGGAGATGGCAAAAGCGCATCCAGCGGATCTGCTGCTCGCCACCGATCCGGATTGCGACCGCGTTGGGATCGCTGTGCGCGACGGCGAGGAATATCGGCTGATGTCCGGTAATGAAGTGGGCGCTCTGCTGGCGGATTATTTGCTCTCTCAGCGTAAGGCAAAGGGGATGCTGCCGAAAAAACCAGTCGTCGTCAAAACGATTGTGACCACTCAGCTGGTAGCAGCCATTGCCGATCAATACGGCGCACAAACGGTCGATCTGCTCACGGGCTTTAAATATATTGGCGAGCTAGTCACCAAGCTGGAAAAGAAGGGCGAGGCGGATCGATTCATCATCGGCATGGAGGAGAGCTATGGCTACCTCTCCGGTACGCATGCGCGCGATAAGGATGCGGTGGTGGCCTCCCTGCTGATTTGCGAGATGGCCTCCTATTATAAGCAGCAGGGGAAAACGCTCCTGCAAGTGATGGATGCGTTATATGAGGCACACGGTATGTATTTGAGCAGCCTGCTCAATTTTGGATTTGAAGGCGCGGAAGGCATGGAGAAAATGGAAGGCATGATGCGCGCCCTTCGGACGCAGCCGCCCAAGGAGATCGGCGGGATGCCGGTTGCCCTGCTCTATGATTACCAAGCGCGCGTGGTAACGGATATGATAAGCGGCGTGCAGCGGGAGATTACCCTGCCAGAATCGAATGTGTTATCTTATAAATTGCCGGGTGGTAGCGGCGTGATTGTGCGCCCGAGCGGCACGGAGCCAAAAATTAAGGTGTATATTACCGCGCGGGATAAAACACGGGAAAAAGCACAACGGCTAACAGACGCCCTTGCAGCGGATATGAAGCGATATATGAATATTGAGGGCTGATGATGGGCCCGGTTCTGAAGATTCAGAAAGGATGCTTGCGTTATGTCAAATAAATTCGTGCGGGTTGTTGCGATTGTTTTGGCCGTCCTGATGGCAGGCGGCGTATTTGCGGCTGTGTTGCAGGTGTTTGCTGTGTCGCCGGAGGCGGCTGCCGTGGCGGCCACAGGGCAGCGCTCCTACTGGCCGGTAATTGTAGCGCTGATTGCAGCTGTTGTGCTGATTGTACTTTGCATCATTATCCCAAAGGTGTCGAAGAAAAAATAAATGCTCCGCCGAGAATGCTTATCAGGCAGTGAAAGGGGCTGCTGCAAAATGCTTTGCATTTTGCAGCGTCCCTTTTTAAAAAGCCATTTTTGCCTCATGGAGGTAAATTTCGGGCTGAAATTGTTGGCGGATATATGCTGACAGGGCCGTCAATCCGCCTGAAATCACGCCTTTTTATCGTTTGCTTTTGCGAAAAGGCGCCTCTCCTTTTTGGATTCTTGCTTTTGAAACAATCCAAAAAGAGCTTTACAACGAGAAAAAGGATGGTATCCTACAAGTGAAACAAATGTTATCCAAGAGGTGCGGTATTTGGAGGAGCGTGTGATTCTCCATTGTGACCTGAATCATTTTTATGCTTTGGTAGAGCTCTTGAGTAGGCCGGCGCTACGGCACGTGCCGCTGGCGGTGTGCGGCAGTGCACAGAAAGGCTGGAGGGCTTGATGGGAAATATCGAACAAAAATATGGGCGGGGCATGCTGACGTGAGCCTCCTTTCTATAGCAAAAATCAGTCTTTTTCATTGCCGTGCGTAATGAAGGCCGTATCAGTTGAGGCTAAAGACACAATAGGTGGTAGAGAAGTCCAAAAAAAGACACATCCTGTCGTGCTTGAAAAATCCTTCACCCTTTTTAGCGGGAAGATAGCAAAAATATACAAAATTTTTGATTGACAAAACCGCATTTTCCGCGTATCATAAGAGGGTATCCATTGAACCCTTGTGAGGTGGGCTGTTCTATGCCAGATCCCGCATTTAACGCAAAGCTCGAGCAGATGGCGGACGAAATGTTGGCCGTCCGGGCGTGCAGCGGGGATAGTGGCGCAATGGCTCTTTTGACCGCGCGGATGGTGCCGCTTGTAAAAACGCTTGCTGCAAAATATGGTGGCGGCGCAATGGAGCCGGAAGATTTGGCACAAGAAGGCATGTTGGGCTTTCTGGCCGCGGTTCACGGCTATGATGAGAAAAGCGGCGTTCCGTTTCGCTCCTATGCTGGCGTGTGCATTGCAAATCGTATTCGGTCTGCTGTGCGCGCAGGGGCTAGGCTAAAGAATATCCCGCTCAATTCTTACATTTCGCTCAATGACGACAGTATTGCATTGCCGCAGACTCAGCCCAATCCCGAGGATCTTGTGATCGCGCGTGATGAGGCCGTCCGGTTTGACGCCATCATGGCCAGCAGGCTGTCTCATTATGAGCGCAGCGTCATTCAGTTATATCTCGGCGGCCGCAGCTATGAGGATATCGCAGCGCGGCTGGGATCTACCGCTAAGTCGGTGGACAACGCATTGCAGAGGGTAAGGCGCAAGCTGAGGTTTATGGCAGAAGGCTGATCGATGGGGACAAGGGTGCTGCGCACCCGTTTCATAACTTCATACGCCCGGTATCTTAGTAATAGCGCGTTGTTTCATCCAACGGCGGCGGTGCGATTCCGCCCGAGGGCAAAATACTTTTTTCAAGCGAGGTAAAAAACATGTACGAAGACAAGACTCTCATCTGCAAAGAGTGTGGCGAGGAATTCGTTTTCACTGCCGGCGAGCAGGAGTTTTATGAAGCGAAGGGCTTTGTAAACGAGCCCCAGCGCTGCAAAGCTTGCCGCGACGCCCGTAAGAATGCAGCCAGGCCCGAGCGTGAAATGTTCATTGCTACCTGTGCATCTTGCGGCGGCGAAGCAAAGGTTCCGTTCCGCCCGCGCGAGGATCGCCCGGTGTATTGCAGCGAGTGCTTCGCAAAGCAGAAGGAAGAGCAGGCATAAATCAGAGAAGTTTCTGACTTTTTGCAATAATTTATGCGGCAAAAAAGCGCTCCGAGGCAGCTCGGGGCGCTTTTTTCATTTGCTTAAAAAGGGAGATGCGCCATCGTGCTAGAGATTGTTTTTAGCGATAGTGCATGCGGTAGCCTGAAAATGGCACAGCATTATGGACAGGGGGTCTATCCGGGCGGTTGCATCGGTGTTATCATCAGCCGATCAGACGGTAGAAAACCATCTAAAAGAGAAAAGCGGGCCGCACAGCGGGAAGCGGAGGAAGCTGAGCGGCTTGCGTGGGAAAGCGGCGCCCCAATGGGCGGCAACACGGCGGACGTCTACGGCTTCGGGCTGATGCTGAGCATAGGGGATATTTCAGAAGATGCGCCCGGGATGCGGCGGCGGCAGGCATTAGAGCAGCTATATGGCGTTTTCCCCAGGGGCACAGGCCAAATAGCGGCTCAGGAGCTGCTGCTGCGGGCCAACAGTGATTGGAGTGAGGTTCAAAAGCGGGCGGCGGCAGGCGAAGCGATCCGCATTTGGTACAGCAATCAACCGGATGAGCTTTGCGGGTTTTATTGGATGATGGCGCGGCTGACCCAGTGGGGGGACTACCAAGGGCCTGTATACGCCGTTCAACTCCCGGGATGGGAAAGCGATGGGAAAGGGAACACTAGGAGGATGCTCAGTTGGGGGGAGATAGGCCCTGGCGAATGGTATCGTTATCCGGCTTTGCAAAAGCTTGTGCCCCCCGCACTCTGCCAAAGCTGTGCAGACGATTGGCGAATTCTCCAGGAAGAGAATGCACCCCTGCGCGCCATGCTGAATGGAAGGTTAACCAGTGTGCCGGAAACGCTTTATGATGCGTTTATCCGGCGCGAGATTTCGGCTCAAGCCGGTGCCTTCCAGGAGGAGCGGCTGATTGGGCGGATGATTGAAAAATATAAGCTTGGCATCGGGGATGCTTGGATTGCGCTAAGGATTGAGGAGATGATTCGCTCCGGAGAGCTGGAGGCCTTGACGGAGCCGGAAGAGGATATGCCGCTTTATCACCGCTTTTTAAAGAAGCACGGTGAGCGATAGATGCGTGGAACTTAATCATGCTGTTTTTGTACTCAATATGAAAACAGGAAAAGAAAAAACCTTCGGCTAACCAGCCGAAGGTTTTTATGATGATTTCTTCTGTGCGATGGTTTCTATTTTTTCGCCTGATACATCACAGTCGGATTGTTGTGCTTCTCCGTATCCGTATCGTTCCAAATCATATCCGCAACAGGCGCCCACTTTTCTGCAAAGGGCTTTGTTTTGGCGATCAGGTCATCCACACTCTCCGGTGCGAGCATTTCGGTGGAGTGCGCGCCGGAGCGCTCAACGGCCTGCTTGATCTTTTCCGGGTTGTCAAGCACAGGGCAGGGGCGGAGGTGGTTTTCATTCCACGGCTGGCCCTTGTAATATTCCATAAACAGGGGGGATTGCAAAGCCTCAATCAGGGAGCAATCCTTGATGTTAACATTGGAATAGTGAACAAACGCACAAGGCTCCACATCACCGTTTGCATTGATGTGCAGATAGTGGCGGCCACCCGCGATACAGCCCTGCACATATTCTCCGTCGTTCCAGAAATCAAGCGCGAAGAGCGGCTGCTCTTTGCGTGCCTGACGGATTAGCTCATAGGCTTTTTTGCGCTGGTCGGCGTTGGCAATCAGCTCCGGCACAGCGTCCTTGCCGACGGGCATATAGGTGAAGTACCAAGCAAAAAGCGCCCCTTTATTGACCAGGAAGTCGATGTATTCCTTCGAGCAGACCTCTTCCACATTCTTGGAATGGTAGCACGCGGAGTAACCAAACGGAAGGCCGGCCGCCTTCATTTTTTCCATTGCAGCGAGTACTTTTTGATAGGTACCGTCGCCACGACGCATATCGGTCGCATCCTCATAGCCCTCAATGCTGAAGGCCAGCGCAAAGTTACCCACACGCTTAATTTCCTGCACAAAAGCATCGTCAACCAGCGTGCCGTTCGTGAAGGCAAAAAACGCACAGTCCGGATTCTCCTCACACAGGCGGATGATATCCTTTTTGCATACCAGAGGCTCGCCGCCGGAGAAAATATACATAAAGGTGCCTACCGCCTTGCCCTCCTTGACAACACGGGAAAGAGTTTCAAAGCCGAGTGTGGATTCTTTTCCATATTCCGCGGCCCAGCAGCCCTTGCAGTGCAGGTTGCAGGCGGCTGTGGGATCGATCAGGATTGCCCATGGGATATTGCAGTGGTATTTTTCAATCGCCTGCGTGCGCAGCGAGTAGCTGTTGAGCGCAATGTTCATGAAAACAGGGACGAATTTGTCGAGCACGCCGGAATCCACGTCAAACAGGATCCGTTTGATAAAGCGCGTCCAGTTGTTGTTGGGATCATCGAGCACCTTATGCAGGTTTTCATATGTAACGCGGTTTACCTTTTTGATGTCGGCCTTCTCGAACAGGTTCAGGAGATTCATCAGGTTTTTGTCCGGGTCCTTCCGGGCATAATTAAGTGCTTGCCGGATGGCAAACGAGGACACCGTCTCCTTGATGGACTTCATTGATTAACTCCTCCTACTAGAAACGCACACATTCCTATTTTTTCGAATATAGTTCAGTATACTTGATTTATAAGAAAGTGTCAATTGGAGGCTCCCTAATTTTACATCCTATTCAAAATTGAGGGAACCTATGATGAGAAAAGGTGCTTTTTGCGCAAAGAGGCGGCTGAAAAATGCGAGGCTTTTTGCAGCCGCTCCTTCAATGAGACGTTTTGCCTCCATGAGGTGCCTCTCAGGCACAGGCGCACAGACATATCTGAGACTATGCGGACAGATTTCAGTTGCGAGGCATGCGGTTATCCAGGCAGGAAGGCGCGTAGCACAGCCCTCATCAGCCGCAGCAAGATGGTGTAGACGGCCGGGCACATGATTTCCGATGTGCCCGTATCGGGCACATCCTCCGTGCCGCCCACCACGCTCACGCCAAAGGTGCGTGTTTTCGGCAGGCATACCGTACCGCAATGGTAATAATCGATGATAACGGGCGCATAAAGCCGCTTTGCATTCGATATTGCCCCATCCATTGGTATCTCCATGCTTTCACCTGGCTCCAAAATTTCCGTTTGGTCAAAGGCGAAGTGGAGCTGGGCGCCATAGCAGGTAATCTCCCGCAGCCGCAGGCCGTATTTCTTTGATAGGTTGGTGATGATGAGTGTGGTGTCTTCTTGTGTAAGATAGCAGGAGCGGCTGTAGTTAAACTGAATGTGAAGGTCGTCCGCCGGATTGTGGGAGAGCTCAAACTGTGGATAGGCCGAATTGGAGCGGACGTTTTCCAGCTCATCCGTGAGTAGAAGCTTGAGGTATAGGGATTTGCTATAGTCATCCCAGTAGCTCATGCCGTGAAATTGTCCTTCGATAAACCAGGTGTTTTCCGGCAAAAAAGCGCAGGAAGCATCTACTTCCATGGAGGGGGAGACGTGATTATGGGAAGGGTTGCTGCAAACGGTTGCCTTTGGCTGATAGTTGTTTGGAAAGCGCTCCCCCACCTCGGCGCAATAGGCGCCGGAGGTATACTGCGTATCGATGATGAAATCGGAATTGCTTTGGCTGCCAGTGGCTAGGCCGTTCCCAGTGCTGGCCATGATGGATACGTTGACGCCATATTCGTTGCGCGCGCGGCGCAGGCTCTCGCCCATTTGAGGCATCACTTGGAAGTGAGATTCATCGAGCTTCTCAATCAGCGCGGCGTTTTCTACTGGATCGAGATAGCGGTCGCGCAGCACACGGTAGTCCGCTTCTGGGAGCAGATCCCACACGCTGCCACAATAACGCAGAATCGGCCAAAGCCCCTCCCAAATGAGCGCCCGGGCCGGTTCGTCCAGCATGTCGAGCGGGATGAGGTCAAATAGCCAGTCAAAATCGTTTTCCATAACAAAGCCGGACTGCACCATCTGCATGAGGGTGTGCTCATCAAAGGATATTCCCTCATTATAGAGCAAGTCCGCAACAATAGAGGAGCCGCACAGAGCGGGAACATTCAAAACGGCATTGTTGACATCTTGCTTATACCCATAATAAAAGAGATAGAAGCCAACGAGCTGCCCACCATGGCTGATGCTGTGAAGATTGACTTTTTGGTGACCGGTGAGCGCCTTGACCTGCTGAATGAAATCGTCGAGCCGTTTGGCTGCGTCTACCTGCCCGAGCCGCCAATCTACAGTGAAGGTGAAAACATGATCCTCCCCCACAATGTCCGCAATCGTCTGGCTGATTTGCGCCTCTGCGATATACTGCTCCTGCCCGCGGGCTTTTAGGGTGCTCATACGGGCGTCCTCCGCGCGGTCGGGATAGACAGAAACTGGGTAAACGGAACTGCCGTCCGGATTCATGCGCAGCGTTTCAAACCGTTCTGCACAGGCTTTACTCAATCCTTTCACCAACGTGTTCCAATTGCCTGAAAAGGCCTTTCCAATCCCTTTTGCGAGTTGTGGCACATATTTGAGTAGGACGGGGAGTGTATTCTCCGCCGTCAGGTTCCAAATTTGCTCTTCCTGCGGTGTGTCGTAATGGAGGTAGAGCGATGACGATGTGTAACCGGGAACGACGATGACAGGATCGTTCCCACATGCGCAGCGGTCTGTGGCGAACGCTGCTGCGGGAAAGGCGGTTAGAAGAATACAGACCGCCACAAGGATACAAAAAATTTTTTTTGCTTGCATGAACAACCTCTCCCCTCTTAAAAAAAACCGGATTCCAATAGGCTGCCCCACCCGCGGCCCTGCTTCGGGCAGGCTGCGAGTGGGGCGCGCTTTGTTATACCTGATAGATGACGAAGCTTTCTCCCTCCATTTGCAGCGTGCAGCCGGAGGCGTCCACTTTTCCACCCAGGGAATACAGAATATCCCCCACAGGATGCGGGAGTGTAGCTTCACATGCCCGCGCAGCGGGGTTGACGGCGACGATCAGCTTTTGCCCGCTGCCTTCTCGCTCATAGACGAGCGGATAGGTATTCTCCTGCGCGAATAAGATACGGAAATCCGCCGTATTGCCCAGCGCGGGATTCTCCTTTCTCAGTGCGATGATCTCTTTGACGAAATTCAGGATGGAGTTCGGATCCTGTTCCTCTTGGGCGACGTTGGGCCGTTTTTCGTCCGGGTCAAGGGGCAGATACAGATCATCTTTCTCCGCTGTGGAAAAGCCGGCGTTTTTGCCGGTATCCCATTGCATCGGGGTGCGCGCTCCGGTGCGGAACATGCTGCCCTCCACCGGATACAGGTCGTTAATCTGCCGCATGCCAATTTCATCGCCATAGTATAAAAACGGGATACCCGGCATCGTGTAAATAAAGGCATAGGCGAGCTTGATATCCAGATCACGAATGCTCTTTGGGCGGCGGAAAATATCATGGTTGCCCGTGATTAGGCAGATATAGCCCTTGCCTTTTGTTTTGGCGAGAAAATCCGTGTATTCTTCCGCAAACACCTTGGGGTCGCCCTTGCCGCGTGGATCAAAGAAGGGAGTTGCATCGAGATCCTCCGGATCGCCGAAGTCGAAAAGCTTGGAAAAGCCTTGCGCGTTCATCTGCAAATAAAAATCCATATTGAAGCCCGCCGGTATGGATTCAGACGGCACACCCCATTCGGAGACAAATGCGGCCTCCGGGAATTCGCGGTAAATATCCGGGAAGATTTTTTGCCAGACCTTGATTGTCTCCGGGCGGCCGGGGCCGTCATCCTTAACAAGGGAGAAGGCCATATCTACACGGAAGCCATCCACCCCCTTTTGCAACCAAAAGCGGATGATATCTTTCACTCCCTCAATCGTTTTCTGCACGGCAGGTGCGCCTGCGGGCGTCTGCCATGGCTGCGTGACCTTTGCAAAGCCGTAATTCAAAGAGGGTTGGATGGGATAGAAGTTATAGTGATACAACCCCTCCCTTGTACCGCGGGCTTTATTCAGGCCGAAAACGATTTTTGTGTCGGGCGTCGTCCAGATATAACGGTCAGAGTATTCGTTTGGCTCCTTCTGGCTGGATTTGAGGAACCACTCGTGCTCTTCCGAGGTATGGCCCGGCACCAAGTCAAGTAGAAGGTGCATCCCGCGGCGGTGCATTTCAGCGATGAGCTTTTCCATATCCGCCATTGTGCCATAGCGGGGCGCGATCTGTTTATAATCCTGCACATCGTAGCCTGCGTCGCCAAAAGGGGAGAGGTAGCACGGGTTCATCCAAATGGCATTGAAGCCGAGCCCCTGGATATAATCGAGCTTTTCCAGAATACCGGGCAGATCGCCGACCCCGTCTCCATTTGTATCCCGGAAAGACTGTGGATAGATTTCATAAAAAAGAGCCGTTTCAAGCCATTTCGGCAGGGTTGCCATAAACCTCATCCTTTCTGATTTGTACGGTAAGCAAAGCGGAATTGTCCGCTCTGCCCAAAAGTTACGCTTTCAGTATAATATTATCTGTTTAAAAAGTAAACCGGATTTTCTGTTTTTTTGCCTACCTTTTGTATTTCCACCAATACAACATCCACGCAGAAAGACGGAAATGATCTGAGTCCCATCATTGGGACTTTGATTGCAGGATGGGGATGGAGGGCCCTTGCATTTTTTGGGACAAGCGTGTATACTTGGAGCTGTAATCGAACATTTGTTCTTATCGACGCCGAAAAGGCCTGTAAGCATTCGAGAAGAAACGGATTCGACATTTGACTGGGAATAAAATAGCCTTGAAAAGGCCGGAAGTCTATTTTCATTCCCACTTTGACAAAGAAAGGATGGCTCGTTTGATGACATTGTATGAATTGGGAGAGGAATATACCCAACAATCCGCTCAGATCCGGGCACAGATTTTAAAGCTGCGTCCGCAGTTGAAAACATTGCAGGGCGATGCATATCTCCAACTAAAAAATCGTATTTTAAAACTGTATGCGATTGCAGGAGAATGCCGGGAAACCGGCGAGTATTTGAAAAATTATTATAAGCAGTCGTAAACAAGCGCATACTGGAGAGTGTGCGAGCCTACGTGCGCTCAGTCAGATTGCAGACGGGAGACATGCGGTATATAGTGGGTGTGGAACTTTTCCGGTTGGAAAGCTCTAAATATCCAAAAGGAGTGGAAGCACATGTGTGGCATCATCGGTTTTATTGGTGGAGAGCAAGCGGCCCCTATTCTGTTGGGCGGGCTCAAAAAGCTGGAATACCGTGGCTATGATTCAGCAGGGATCGCCATCCTGGAGGATGGGAAGATCGAAATTGCAAAATCGAAGGGCAGGCTGGAAATTCTCTCTGATAAGATAGAGGGTGGGCGCAGCTTTTTTGGCACTGTTGGGATTGGGCACACCCGGTGGGCGACGCATGGCGAGCCGTCGGATGCGAATTCTCATCCGCACCGCAGCAGCTCTGGAAAATTTGCGATTGTACACAATGGGATTATCGAAAATTATGCGGCATTGAAGGCACAGTTGCAGGCGCAAGGCTGTATCTTCGCCTCTGAAACCGATACAGAGGTGATCGCACATCTGCTGGAGCAAAACGATACGGGTGATTTTCTGGAAACGATCCGGTTGACAGTTGCGCAATTGGAAGGTTCTTACGCGCTCGGCATCCTCAATGAGGAGCACCCGGATGAAATTGCCTGTGTGCGCTGTGCGAGCCCCTTGATTGTGGCGCTCAGTGACGGCGGGAATTTTATTGCATCGGATATTACGGCGGTACTGCCGTACACGCGCCGCATTTATCAATTGGATGATGGCGAGGTCGCCCTGCTGCATCGGGATCATGTGTCCGTTTATGATGCACAGGGCCATCGGGTTGAAAAAGAACTGAAAACGATCACTTGGAGCGTTGCGGCGGCGGAAAAAGGTGGCTACGAGCATTTTATGATGAAAGAGATCATGGAGCAGCCACAGGCCATCAGCGCTACTATTTCGCCCCGTATCGGCAACGATGGACGAATCATATTGGACGGCATCGCCCTGACGCAGGAGGAGCTTCAGGCCTTTAACCGCATCTTTATTCTCGCATGCGGCTCTGCCTACCATGTGGGCGTGGTGGGCAAGTATGTGATTGAACAGGCGGCCCGGATCCCTGTGGAGGTGGATATCGCCTCCGAATTTCGCTACCGGATGCCGCTTGTTGATGAGCGCTCTCTTGTGCTGATTATCAGCCAGAGTGGGGAAACAGCGGATACGCTCGCCGCCCTGCGCGAGGCAAAATCGCACGGTGCTCGGGTGATTTCGATCGTCAATGTGGTTGGCAGCACGATCGCAAGAGAGAGCGACGATGTGCTCTACACCTGGGCTGGGCCGGAAATTTCCGTTGCCACAACCAAAGCTTATAGCACTCAACTGACACTGATTTACCTGCTGGCCCTCTATATTGCAGATGCGCTCGGTAGGATCGATACGCTAACGCTTCGCCATGCGCTCAATGAGCTGATCGCACTGCCGGAAAAAATCCAGCGGGTGCTCGAACAGGCTCCGGCGATTGAGCAATTCGCTCAGCGGCTCTGCTACCTGGACCATGCCTATTTCATTGGCCGCAATCTTGATTATGCGGTGGCGCTGGAAGCTTCCCTGAAGCTCAAAGAGATCAGCTATATCCATTCGGAGGCGTATGCCGCGGGCGAGCTCAAGCATGGCACGATCTCTCTGATCGAGCCGGGCACCTTCGTTGCTGCCCTTGCCTGCTGCGAACGGCTTTTTGATAAAACCGTGAGCAACATCCGTGAGGTCAAAGCACGCGGTGCGCAGGTGCTCTGTGTGACACAGGAGGGAAATGAGGCCGCTATCGGGCCGGCAGACCATGTTTTTTATGTGCCCCGGACCAATCCACTGTTTATGCCCTCCATTGAGGTGGTGCCTATGCAGCTGCTGGGCTACTATGCTGCGAAAGCGCGCGGCTGTGATATTGATAAGCCGAGAAACCTTGCAAAAAGCGTCACAGTGGAATAAAATAGGAGCATATTAAAAAACAAAGGGGTTCAAAGCCAATGGATATGAGTGCACTCAAGCCCAACGAAAAGAAAAGTTTGGAGATCGAAACGAGCGGAGGGACCTATCAGCGCTATCCGGTCAAAACCCATGTAGTCATGGCGGGCGATAGCCTAACAGAGATCATGGATCGGTATGTCAAGCCCTACCTGGAGCAGGAGGATATGATTTTTATCAGTGAGAAGATCATCGCTATTAGTCAGGGGCGCGCTTTCGATATTGATGAAATTAAGGTGTCGCCGCTTGCAAACTTCCTGTGCAAATTCGTCTATAAATCACCCTATGGCATCGGCCTTGGCAGCCCGTGGACGATGGAACTTGCCATCCGTGATATCGGCGTTCCCAAGATTTTGCTCGCCGCTTTTTGCTCTGCTGTCACAAAGCCGTTTGGCAAGCGCGGGGTGTTTTATAAAATTGTAGGGGATGCCGGCCGCGCGATCGACGGCCCGTGCGACTATACGCTCCCGCCCTATAACCACTATGCAAAGCTTGCGCCAAAGGACCCGGATAAGGTCGCGGCCATGCTGCGGGAATATACGGGTTGCAAGGCGGTTGTTGTTATGGATGCAAACGATATCGGCCGTGAAATCCTCGGAGTTTCCTCTCCAGAGGTGGATATTGAGCTGTGTAAGGAAATTTTTAAAGATAATCCGCTCGGCCAGGCGTCTCAGCAAACGCCAATTGCGATTGTGCGTAAGGTTTCTTAGGCTCAAGCAAAACATGAATTCCTAATAATCCCATAAATATAAAATAATTTTCAACTCTCTTTATTTAAGAGGGTTGGATTTTTTGTTGCAAATTGACACATAATTAAACGATTTAGAAATATAAAATGCATATTTGATGCTTTTTGAAACTGGATTTGTTTTCTTTCTGGGCAGATGATATGCTGTGGGTGAACAGAATCTATCTTGGCTTCAGGGGTGATGGCTTGCCTGACCGCAAAGTTCGTGAGCTGAGAATCCGCGCAGGGAAAACGCAGAAGGAAATCGCGGACTATTTAAACATTTCCCGATCAACTTATACGTTGTATGAGAGTGCAAAGAGGCAAATGAGCAATGAAACGCTTTGCGCTTTAGCGGAGTATTATGGCGTCAGCACAGATTATCTGCTGGGCCGCACGGATATCTCCTCTCCGCCGGGGCTTTATACACCGCAGGAAATCGAGTTGATCCGTCAGTATCGCATGTTAGATGAGCGCGGGCGCCGGAGTGTGGAGGGAGCTCTGCGTTTTGAGCAGGAGTGGTCCTACCGCCAAAAAAAATAAGGGTGTCTCCCACTTGCGGATTCGATTTATGGAGGCGTGTAATAAAACTTAGGGAAAGGATATCTATCTGGATACACTGACCCGCGAGGGCTGCAAGGCTCTGTGGAATGCCACGGAATATGATTTCCGAAATCCGACTGAAGAGCTGAAGTTGGGGTTGTCTGATGAGAAGGCAGAGGTTTGGTTTGAGGAAATACAGGCGCTTCAGGGCAGTCAAAATGTGCGGCTTGGCATTTTTGGCAAGAATGGAAGCGCCATCGGGGATATTGCTCCGCAAAAGATTGACCGCGTAAACCGCAAATGCTCTATTGGAATGGGAATTGCACGCGTCAAAGACCGTGCTCAGGGATTTGAGCAGCAAGCGGTCAAACTGATGCTGAAATACCGGTTTGAATTTTTGGGGATGGAGCGTATCTGTGCAAACACGCTTTCCATGAATGTGGGGGCGCCAAAGGCCCTTGAGAAATGCGGCTTTATCTTAGAGGGGAGAGAGCGGGAAGCTGTCTATTTAAATGGCCGAAAATATGATAGGCTGAATTACGCAATCCTGAAATCAGAATACATCGACCAGATGCAAGAATGGCAGAACGATTGGCTTTGATTGCAAACATAGAGGTAGTAGAAAACAATCCGGAAGGCGCCTTGGGATGCCTTCCGGATTGTTTTTATTACGAAATAACGCGGCGTAACCAAACAGAGCTTCTCAAACGCTGCGTGATAAAAGATGGACTTTTTGCTTTAGAAACGGCAATCTGCCGGCTGTTTTTTTCATAAGATTCAATTTTAGCTGTTGTAGATGCCCAAATATTCTTCGAGGCATTTTCCACTCGCTTTCATCTTTTTTGCATCCTCTACGCCGACATACCGCCAGTGCCAAGGCTCATAGGCCACTTTTGTGATAGATACCTTATCCTTGGGGTAGCGGAGGATGAAGCCATAGTCAGCGGCATGCGCTTGTAACCATTTAAATTCTTTTGTGTTTTCAAAGCTTTCCTTCGTGTTGACAATATCCATCGCAACGCCCATATTGTGCTCGCTCGCGCCGGGCGGGAGGATCCATTCCGCTGCAAGCAGCTCTGCTCTTGAGCGGCTGTGGCCTTCTTTCATGTAGGTGGATACTTTGTTTTCATAGTTGGATTTTTGCCTGGAGATCGAGCGCCATCCGGAATAGGGCGTTAACGTGCAGCCATCTGCCTTTGCAGCGTTATACATTTCGACATAATGCGGTGTTACGCGCGCATCCAGCGGGCGATCAATGCCCTTGACAGGGTAGGTGAGCTCCGGCTGATAATTGTCTGGTAGGCGGTATTTGATGCTAACTAAAGTTAGGTACCATTTTTGAGAATCAATTTTTACAGTCACTGGCGTGATTCCATTTTCCTCGGCTGGAGCGGATGCCGTCTGGTTAGAAGAAGCCCCTTTTGGGGATGTGACGGGCGCTGTGGGCTGATTGGTTGAATCAGCCTTTGCAAGGCCGGTGGGCAGCTCTGTAGCAGAAGGGCTTGCCAAGGATGAGGATATGCTGGGGGCAGGCATGCTGGGATTTTCAGCCGCCGGCTTGCGCAGGGCGAAATAACCAATCAGTAGCACGGCTAGGGACCCAATGAGGATGATGCCGAGAATCAGGCGCAAATGATTTTTACGTTGCATACCGTAAGACCTCCAGATGCGGAATGTGCGGCGCAATGACCGCTAGACCGACAAATTCTTTCCTTTTATTCTATGCGCCTACTCACGCTTTGTCAATGAAAATGCATAGTTAAGGATGCACGCGTGAAAGGTATGGCTAGAATCTGCTCCATAGTTGGAAAGGGGACTGTGCACCGTGGCAGGGCAGTGGCATAGCTCCCTGATTAAGGTACCCCCTGCATCTGGAAATATGAAATAGCCAGTTATTTTTTAGCTGGGCGTGCGTCCGGCAACAGCTAGCCCATGTACAACGTTCTCAGGCTCCTGCGGACGATAATGTGCCGCAGCGAGCCGGAGTGTATCCCAAAAGAGCTCTTCGCTGCTTTTGGATGTTTGCCATAGATGATCCATGAAGTTTCTTTACATCTGAAGCCCAGCATGATTGACAACGCTGAAAAGCTTCTCAATGAGCATTTAAAACAAAAGAGAAACAGATAAGTAAAAAGATATCGGTTAGAGCTGCTGCATATCTTTTTCGTCCTTTTTTGGAATCGCCTGCATCATATCAGCAGAAACCAAAAATGAGAAATCCCCATAACAACGTACATTCTACGTTGTTATGGGGATTATCTTATGGAGCGGATGACGAGGCTCGAACTCGCTACCTCCACCTTGGCAAGGTGGCGCTCTACCAGATGAGCTACATCCGCAAAACTGGTGCCTCCGACCGGAATCGAACCAGTGACACGAGGATTTTCAGTCCTCTGCTCTACCGACTGAGCTACAGAGGCAAAAATGGCGACCCGGAACGGGCTCGAACCGTCGACCTCTAGCGTGACAGGCTAGCGTTCTAACCAGCTGAACTACCGGGCCATATGCAAGGGGGATAAAAACTTATCCAACCCTACAAACAGTGTGTATGGTGGGGACAACAGGACTCGAACCTGTGACCCCCTGCTTGTAAGGCAGGTGCTCTAACCAGCTGAGCTATGCCCCCGTAAGCCCTTCACACATTTTGTTTCGCTTCATCAGCGACGTTTAATATTTTACACGATTTGTTCTCATTTGTCAAGCGGTTTTCCAAAAAATTTCAAGAATTATTTTTCTCTGCTTGCGCTGCCTGGCGGGCCAGCTCGGCGATCTCTGCCTTGGTGAAAACATACTTCTTGTTGCAGTAGTGGCAGACCGTTTCCACCTCTTCCCTCTCATCCCCGTGCAGGCTTAAAAGTTCCCGGCTTCCCAGGGTGAGCAATCCACGGGCGAAGCGCTCCTTGCTGCAGTTGCACACATAATGTACAGGTGCCTGGTCCAAAATCTCTACCTCAAAGCCCTCAAGGGCAGCACGGCACATTTCCTCCGGCGTCAAGCCTTTGGCCAGCATGGTGGTGACGGAGTCCAGCTTAGCGATATTCTGCTCCAAGCGGTCCAGTGCAGCGTTGTCCGCACCCGGCAGGGCCTGGATCAGCAAGCCGCCGGAAAGCATGGCCTCGCCTTTCTCTTTATCCACTAACACACCCAGGGCACACACGGTGGGGACCTGCTCACTGCTGGCATAGTAATTGGTCAAGTCCTCAGCAATCTCCCCGCTGATAAGCTCTACCTGGCCGATATAAGGCTCTTTTTCTCCCAGATCCCGGATGACGGCTAGGCGGCCCTGGTTTCCCACACCGCCGCCCACGTCAATTTTACCGTTGGGTTTCAAAGGCAATTCAACCTCCGGGTGGTCCACATAGCCACGGACATTGCCGTGAGCATCGGAGATAGCCACCAGGTTGCCCAGGGGGCCCCCTCCGTTAACCTTCAGGGTCAGAGAGGCCCCCTCTGTCTTCAGAAGGTTCCCCATTAGAGAAGCGCCGGTTAAAAGCCGCCCCAAAGCGGCACAGGCTGTTTTGGAAAGCCCGTGAATTCTTTGCGCAGTATAGACAATCTGGCTGGAATCTATAGCAGAGGCCATCAGGCTTCCATCCGAAGTGATCGTTCGTAAAATCTTATCCATTATATAGATTCGTTCCTTCCTTGCTTTTTGGCAGCGAAAACCAGGCGCTGGCTGTCCTTGCGCGGGGGATTGAAAGTCAGCTCGTCAAAGACCTGCACCTCTTCAAACCCGGCATTTCTGAGCATCGCCAGCACCTCTTCCACGGGGTAGGCTCGTTCGGTAAAACGCTCGGTGCTGCGGTTATAGAGAGACCCCTGGGGCTGGAAAAAGTCCAGTTGGATGTCCACCCTGCCATCTGTGTGGCAGCGGTTTTGCCACACACAATAAACATCCTCCATCTCATAGACATAGGTTTCGTTTCCAAGCAGGACTTGGTGCTTATACAGGGTGTTCATGTCAAAGAGAAAATATCCCCCCGGGTCCATGAAAAAAGATACCTTGGAGAGCACTTGCTGAAGCTCTTCCCTGTTTTTCAAGTGATTTAAGCTGTCCAAGGTACAAACTGCCGTCTTTACCGTGCCGTATAGGTCCAGGGACTGCATCTTTTGACACAAAAACAGGATGTCCGCCCCAGCCTCTGCGCATTTCATGCGGGCCTCTGAGAGCATCTCCACCGAGCCATCCACACCGTAGATATCCACGCCTCTGCGGTACAGCTCCAACGTGAGAGATCCCGTGCCGCAGGCCAGATCCAATGTCAAACCCGGCTGATGCCCCAAACGGCGCATCAGCTCCAAAAGGTATTCCGCCCGGCGGGAGTATTCCACATTCTCCGTGAGCTCATCATAATACTGGGCAAAAACGGAGTAGCTTTTCACGCTTGCTTCTCCTCTTTATCCAGGCGCTGGAATACCAGTTCATACCCATCGCTCCCATAGTTCAGCGAACGGTTCACACGGCTGATGGTGGCGGTGGAAGCTCCTGTTTCCGTCACAATATCACTGTAAACCCGCTTATGGCTGAGCATATGGGCCACAGCCAGCCTCTGCGACATGGCCTTCAGCTCTGGCACCGTGCAAAGGTCGTCAAAAAAGCGATAGCACTCCTCGGGCGTCTCCAGAGCCAAAATAGCTTGAAATAAAAAATCTACATTCTTGTCCTGAATCTTTCCATTCATACTTCCGCACTTCCTTTCCCTAGCACTTTATGCTTTAGAATTGTAGCATAGAAAAGCAGAAAAGTAAACAGGAAAACTACACATCATTGCGCACCAAGTCCTCATAGGTCTCTCCTTTAACCACAATGCGGGACTTCCCGCGGGAGACCATCACAACGGCAGGTTTTAAATTCCGGTTGTAATTGGAGGCCATGGAATAGTTATAGGCCCCTGTGGAAAGCACAGCGAGGATATCCCCTTCCTCCGGCTTCTGAATCAAAGTGTGCTCTTGGATCAGGTCGCCGCTTTCACAGCACTTGCCGGCAATGGTGGCGGTGTAATCCGCCGGCTCCCCTGCCTTATTGGCAAGGATGCATGTATAGGCGGACTGGTACAAAGCGTAACGGGGGTTGTCGAACATACCGCCGTCAATGGCCACATAGTCCCGCACCCCGGGGATGTGCTTGATGTTCCCCACAGTGTACAGAGTGATGCCCGCTTCGCCCACGATGGAACGGCCTGGCTCAATGAAAATATAGGGCAAATCTAGCCCCAGCTCCCGGCACTTGGCGTGAACCATGGCAGAGACATCCTCCATGTATTCCTCATAGGGGATGGCGTCATCCCGCTCTGTGTAATGGATGCCAAAGCCACCGCCCAGGTTCAGGTGTTCAAAGGTCGTTCCCAGCTCCTCACGGACTTGAGCAAAAAACTGGAGCATAACCTCCGCCGCATGGACGAAGGGGGCTTTTTCCAGAATTTGGGAGCCAATGTGACAATGAAGGCCCTTTACCACCACATGCTCCAACTCACTGGCTCGGCGCAGTGCGTCCATGGCCTCGCCGCTGGCCAAATCCAATCCAAATTTGGAATCCACCTGACCGGTGCGGATGAACTCATGGGTGTGGGCATCGATACCCGGCTTGATGCGGAACAGCACGCTGGCCGTTTTGCCCGCTGCCTTTGCCAGCGCGCCCAGCAGCTCCAACTCAGCGATGTTATCCACCACGATACGCCCCACACCGCTCTCCAGCGCCATGGTCAGCTCATCAGCCGTCTTATTGTTTCCGTGGAAATAAATTCGCTCAGCCGGGAACCCCGCCTGCAGCGCCGTGTACAGCTCGCCGCCGGACACCACATCCGCACCAAGGCCTTCTTCGTTCAGGATACGGTACATCCGCTTGCAGCAGAACGCTTTGCTGGCATACAGTACCAGACCCTTTTTATGATAATGCGCGTCCATGGAATTTTTCAGCGCGCGGCAGTTGGCCCGGATGGCATCCTCGTCCATCACATACAACGGCGTACCGTATTTCGAGGCCAGCGCTACGGTATCCAACCCGCCGATCGTCAAATGTCCATGCCCGTTGACAGCCGTCACTTTTGTTTCCATACTTCTTTACCCCTCCGCTAAAAATTGGTCCAGGACATCCCGCAATTCCGGAATGCCGTATCCGTTATCCGCGCTGGTGAGCACCACGCCCCTGCACCCATAGGGCGCACAGATTTCCGCAAAACGTGCCGCTGTCTCGGCATATTGGCTTTTTTTCAGCTTGTCAGCCTTCGTCAGTGCCGCAATGAAGGGTACCTCGTGGTGCGCCAGATACTCCAGCATCATTTCATCGTCGGCGCTGGGGGCATGGCGGCTGTCCAGCAGCTGCACCAGCAGCGCACATCGCCGTCCGCGCTCGAAATAGCTGTTGATGAGTTTATCCCAGCGCTGCCGTTCGCCCTGCGCCACCTTGGCGTAGCCGTAACCCGGCAGATCGACCAAATAGACGCCGCCCACCGTATAAAAGTTGATGGTAGCCGTCTTGCCCGGCGTGCTGCTCACGCGCGCCAGGCTTTTGCGGTTGCACAGCTTATTGATCAGAGAGGACTTTCCCACATTCGAGCGCCCGGAAAAAACAATCTCCGCGCGGTCCCGTTCCGGCAGCTGAGAAGAAAGGCCGTAGGACGCCTTGAACTCGGCTTTCGTCGTATCCATGCGTGCCTCCTTACTGGCGGATGCTGAGCTGCGGTTCCGCTTTTTCCGGCGGCACCGGGCGCGTATGCTTTTCCCCGCCTGCCTTGGGCGCTTTCGCGGCCTTTGCAGGCTTTTTAGCGGGCAGCAGCACCGTGCGCAGAACTTCCTCCAACGTGCTCACCGGACGGAACGTCAAACCGTTTTTCACGGCGTCGTCCACCTCATACAAATCGGGAGCATTGTCTTTCGGGATCAGCACCAGCTTCATCCCCTCCCGGTAGGCGGCCATGCTTTTTTCTTTGAGGCCGCCTATGGGCAGCACCTGCCCGTGGAGTGTTATCTCACCCGTCATGGCCACATCAGAACGCACCGGGCGGCCGGACAGGCACGACACCAGCGCCGTTGTCAGCGTTACGCCCGCAGACGGACCGTCCTTTGGAATGGCTCCTTCCGGCGCGTGTATGTGGATATCGATATCCTTAAAAACGGAAACATCATAGCCGTAAGCCTCCGCATGGGCTTTTGCGTAGGTGATGGCAAGCTTGGCGCTCTCTTTCATTACCTCGCCCAAAGAACCCGTCAGTTCCAGCCGTCCTGCTCCGCCGGGCACTGTCTGCACCTCGATGGGCAGTATCTCGCCGCCCACGCTGGTCCACGCAAGGCCATTGGCCACGCCCACGGCGTCCTTACGGCTGAGAAAAGCCGGTTTCACGCGTTTCGGCCCCAAAATCTCTTCCAGGTTTTTATCACTTACAGAAAGCGTCTCCACCTCTCCCGCCGCGATGCGCTTGGCGCACTTGCGCAGCAGTTCGGTGACGGCGCGCTCCAGGTTGCGCACACCCGCTTCCTGCGTATATCCGTCGATCAGGCCGTACAGTGCGGAGTTCGTCAGCTTCACACGGCCTTTCAGGCCCGTGGCAGCGAGCTGCTTGGGCAGCAGGTGACGCTTGGCGATCTCGAACTTTTCCACGCGCGTATAGCTGGAAAGCTCAATAACATCCATACGGTCCAGCAGCGGACGCGGAATGGTATCCGTAGTATTGGCCGTGGTGATAAACAACACATCGCTCAAGTCAAACGGGATATCCAGATAGTGATCCTTGAACGCGACGTTCTGCTCCGGGTCCAGCGCTTCCAGCAGGGCGGCGGCCGGGTCGCCCCGAAAATCGCTGGCCATTTTGTCCACCTCGTCCAGCAGGAGCAGCGGATTCGCGCTCTTTGCCGTGAGGATGGCGCTGATGATCTTGCCGGGCATCGCCCCGATATAGGTGCGCCGATGGCCGCGGATCTCGGCCTCATCCCGCACGCCGCCCAGAGACATTCGCGCGTACTTGCGGCCCAGGCATTCAGCGATGGACCGTGCAATGGACGTTTTACCCACGCCCGGAGGGCCGACCAGGCAAATGATCTGTCCTTTGACTTCGGGCGCCAGCTTGCGCACGGCCAGAATCTCAAGGATGCGTTCCTTCACCTTTTTCAGGCCGTAATGCTCCTTATCCAGAAGCGCAGCAGCCTTATTGACGTCCAGATTATCCTCGGTACGCGTATCCCACGGAAGATCCAGACATGTGTCCAGATAAGTGCGGATGACCGAAGCCTCCTGGGAATTGCCCTGCATTTTGAACATGCGGTCCGCTTCCTTGAGCAGTTTCTCCCGCGCCTCTTCGGGCAGCTTTGTTTTTTCGATCTTCGCCTTGTATTCCTCGGCCTCCTCGCGGGTGTCGTCGAAATCGTCCAGCTCGTTGGAAATCGCCCGCATTTGCTCACGCAGGTAATAATCCCGCTGGTTTTTGTCCATCTGCTCGTTGACCTTGCTCTGGATGTCCTTTTCAATGTGCAGTATCTTCGTCTCCCGGCGCAGGATCTCCAGCAGCTTTTCCAGGCGGCCGGACACAGTGCCCTCATTGAGCAGCGCCTGTTTGTCGGTATATTTCAGCAGCAGGTTTGCCGGGATATAATCACACAGCAATGCTGCATCCTCATTGGTGATGATGGTATACACCACGTCTTTGGAAAGGCGCGGGTTCAGCGAAAGATATTCCTCAAAGACTTCTTTCACACTGCGCACCAGCGCCTCCATGCGTGCGGAATCGACCGATTTTGTCCCGCGCAGCGCGGCGGCCTTGGTAGACGCCAGCAGAAAACGCCCGCTTGAATCCAGCGTCAGCAGCTTGGCACGGTATTTGCCTTCCACCAGCACCTTGACAAGCTCGTCCGAGACACGCAGCACCTGCTTTACCTCGGCCACAACGCCGTACGCATACAGATCCTTAAAGCCGGGATCCTCCACGTCCATATCCTGCTGGGCAGTCAAAAAGACAGCGTTGTTATTGCTCATGGCCCATTCGATGGCCGCGATGGACTTTTTGCGGCCCACCTCGAAGTGGATGATATTTCCCGGGAATACCACTAGGCCCCGCAGTGCAATGGCCGGCAGGCGCAGGATATCCGCGTTCTTATCCAAAATGATTTTTACTCGTTCCGACATACGTGTATCTCCCCTTTGTATGCATATCTGAAAGGGCTTTAGCCCTATGAATGCTCTATGGAACTTTATTATATACGAAATTTGTGAACTTTTCAACAAAAAGAAAAGCGGAACATTGGTAAAACGCCCATGTTCCGCCATTTTTTCACTTATCCGTCCGCCGTCTCAGTTCACACGGCCCGACGCCAGCGCCTTATACCGCTTGCGCACCGCGCCGTATTCCAGCTTCGGCTTCGCGCCGTTCACCGTTTCCTCGTCCACCGTCACTTTGATGATGGTTGGGTCGCTGGGGATCTCGTACATGATGCCGATGAGCGACTGCTCCATCACGCTGCGCAGGCCGCGCGCGCCGCTCTTCAGCGCAATGGTCTTTTTTGCGATGGCATGCAGCGCCTCGTCCGTGATATCCAACTCCACGCTGTCCAGCTTCATCAGCGTCTGGTACTGCTTCACAAGGCTGTTTTTCGGCTCTTTCAGCACACGCACCAGCGCATCTTCATCCAGCGGGTCCAGCACTGTCACAACAGGGATACGGCCCACCAGCTCCGGAATCAGGCCAAAGCGCACCAGGTCGTGCGGCTCCACCAGACGTAGCAGGTTCTGCTTCGCCTTTTCGGGGTCCTCCTTCAGCTTGCCGCCAAAGCCCAGCGCAGAGGTGTCCGTGCGCTTCTGGATATGCTTTTCCAGCCCGTCGAACGCGCCGCCGCAGATAAACAGGATGTTTTTCGTGTTGATTTGAATGAACTCCTGCTGTGGATGCTTCCGTCCGCCTTGGGGCGGCACATTGCTGACAGTGCCCTCCAGGATCTTCAGCAGCGCCTGCTGCACGCCCTCGCCGCCCACGTCGCGTGTGATGGAGGGATTCTCGCTTTTCCGCGTGATCTTGTCGATCTCGTCGATGTAAATGATGCCCCGCTCTGCCCGCTCAATATCGAAATCCGCAGCCTGAATGAGCTTGAGCAGAATGTTTTCCACATCTTCGCCCACATAGCCTGCCTCGGTGAGCGTAGTCGCGTCCGCGATGGCAAAGGGCACATTGAGCATGCGCGCCAGCGTCTGTGCCAGCAGCGTTTTACCCACGCCGGAGGGGCCAAGCAGCAGAACATTGCTCTTTTGCAGGTCCACATCCGTCTTTTCCATGTTCAGGATACGCTTATAGTGGTTGTACACAGAAACAGCCAGTACCACCTTGGCATTGTCCTGCCCGATGACATACTGGTCCAGCCCTTCCTTTATCTCCGCCGGCGTGAGGATATTGATATCCTGCGGCGCGGCATGGGCCGGGGCAGCCTTGCCGCGGCGCGGGGCCTGAGCTGGAGCCTTGCCTTCCTCATCCAGCAGCGAGTGGCACAGCTCGATGCACTCGTTGCAGATGTTCACACCCGGCCCAATGATCATCCGCTCCACTTCGTCCTGGCTTTTGCCGCAGAAGTTGCAGATGAGATTTTTGTCTTTGCTGTTGTCTTTATTTGCCATATAACACCTTTATCGTTGTGAGATCACGTCGTCAATAAGGCCGTAAGCCTTTGCTTCCTCGGCCGTCATATAATTGTCGCGCTCCGTGTCCTGCTCGATGCGTTCCAGCGGCTGGCCGGGGCAAGCGGAGAGGATACCGTTCATCTTATTGCGCGTGCGCACCATATGGTCCGCGTGGATCTTGATATCCGTCGTCTGCCCCTGCAGCCCCACCTGTCCGCCGATCAGCGGCTGGTGGATGAGTATTTCGCTGTTGGGCAGCGCGAAACGTTTGCCCTTTGCGCCCGCCGCAAGCAGTACGGAAGCCATGGAGGCCGCCATACCCACACAGATGGTGGAAACGTCGCATTTGATATACCGCATGGTGTCATAAATCGCCATGCCGTCCGTGATGGACCCGCCCGGGCTGTTGATGTAGAAATTGATATCCTTCTCCGGGTCCTGACCTTCCAGATACAGCAGCTGCGCCACCACAAGGCTGGCCGTCGTGCTGTTCACATCCTCGCTGAGCATGATGATGCGGTCGTTCAAAAGGCGGGAAAAGATGTCGTAAGAGCGCTCGCCGCGCGAGGTCTGCTCTACTACATACGGTACTAAACTCATTTGTAACTCTCCTTTCGCGTGTTCCCTGTTTCCAAGAGAGCATAACCGCAATTACCGGCGGTTAGTCCTTATTCTCCTCCGCGGGGGCCTCCTCGGCCTTCGGGGCGGTCTTGACGGCGCTGGAGTAGATGAGGTCGGCGGCCTTGCGGCGCTCGATATCGCGGGCCATGAGCTTCTCGTCTATCATGGCCTTTATCTGCTCGGCGTTCTCGCCGTAGTCCTCTTCGAGCTTCTTGTAGAAGTCGGCCTTCTCCTCCTCGGTGGCCTCAAGGCCCTCGGCCTTCACAACGGCGTCAAGCAGCAGGTCGGCCTGCACCTGGCGCTCCGCGCCGGGACGCATCATGGCGGTGAAGCTCTCCTCAGTCATGCCGAGGCCCTTGATGAGGTCGGAGCGGCTGACGTTGCGGCCGATGCCCAGGCTGTCGGCATAGTTGCGCAGGAACTCGTCGGTCTTCTCAGCTATCATGGACTCGGGGACCTCGGCGGTCATGTTGTCCAGGGCCTGGTTCATTATCTCGGACTTGAAGCTGCGCTCGGCCTCGGTCTTGCGGCTCTCGGCCAGATTCTTGCGCAGGTCGGCCTTGTACTCCTCAAGCGTATCGAACTCGGAGACGTCCTTGGCGAACTCGTCGTCCAGCTCGGGCAGCTCGGGCTCGCGTACGGTGTGGACCTTGACCTTGAACACG